>JGI25319J35699_1000110_pt1 | contig 68137 bp, 53 predicted proteins | sample AutmiccommuBRH17_FD_35699 | JGI IMG/M metagenome (IMG submission 35699) | reverse complement strand
GGGGGCGGTGGCAGGGCCGGTCGGAGTGGTGGCGGCGGGGGTGATCCTCGGCGCGAAGAAGCTCGTCGACGGGTTCCAGCAGGTCGGCGCCCGCGCCACGGGACTGGTCAACGACACCACCTCCGGGATGGGAGCCGGGGACCCGTCCTACCCGTACGACCCAGCCGGCGACATCCGCCGCACCCCGACACAGTCTCGTCCGGCGCCGTTCGGCGCCGCGACACCAACCCAGCCGCAGCGTGCGGCGCAGCCCCGTGCGGCTGTGAGAGAAGCGGAGGACCACAGTGGCGGCACGAACCTTTGACGCGTTCACCACCCCGAAGGCCGGCGTGATCTGGGGCCTGACCGTCCCCCAACTGCTGTTCCTGTCGGTCGCGACGTTCCCCGCGTGGATGGCGATCAGCTCGCAGCGCTGGCTAGCCGGGCTCATGTGGGTGCCGGTGTGGTTGCTGCTGCTGTTCCTCACCGTCGTCCCCCTCGGTGGCCGCCCGGCAGTCGGCTGGCTCGCCGCCGCCGCCGCGTTCGCCGTCGCCGGCCTCAACGGCTGGCTCACCTTCCGGTCGAAAGCCACCACCGGCACTCTCCGTGACCTGAACGAGCTGGACATGCCCGGCGCGCTGACCGGGGTCGAAGTGATGGACGGCCCACCGGTCGGCCTCGCCCAGCGTCGGATCGCGGTGATCAAGCACCGAGCGGCGCGGACGTGGGCAATCACCGCCCGGATCGATCACGACGGGATCGCCATGGCCACCGACGCCCTGTGTAACCGGTACGCCGACGGCCTCACCGAACTGCTGGACACCGCCGCCCGAGGAGAGTTGATCTCAGAGATTCACCTGATGGTGCGCACCACCCCCGATGACTGCACGGAGCGGGAATTGTGGCTGCGCGCCAACATCACACCGGATGCGCCTGTCACCTCGGTGGCCACGCAGATCGAGCACCTGCGCTGGTCCCAGGCCGGGGTCCGCACCGAAGCGTTCATCACGATCGTCATCCCCGACAACCGCCTCAGCCGAGAGGCCCGCCACATGGGCGGCGCCACCGACGGCCGGATGAACACCCTCCTCTCCCTAGCCGCCGAGATCGGAGCAGTAGTCACCGGCCCCATCGGCGCGCGCAACATCGAATGGCTCACCTCCCCAGAGTTGGCGCAGGTCGTGCGTCTGGGGTTCGCCCCCGGTGACCGCGCCGGGCTGGTTGCCGCCGACCACGACGCAGGCACCGATCCGCAGGTGTGTGCTGCTGTGCCGTGGGCGCTGGCCGGCCCCTCGCAGGCGTACACCGCCGTGCGGCATTACGCGCATGATGCGTGGGCGACGGTGACCTCGACGGTGAAGCTGCCCGAGCGTGGCGCAACGATGGGGATCTGGGGACACGTCCTGGCCCCGTCCGAGGCGGTGGAGCGGCGCAGCGTGGCGATCGTGTTCCCGATCGAGAAGCAGTCCGCCGCGGATCGGAAGGCGGCGCAGCAGGAGTTCGGCCAGAGCCTCGGGCAAGGGTTGAAGGACCGGCTCGGGGTCCGCAGCGGCGCCAAGGACCATCGCCGGCAGGCGAAACTGGACCGGGTCGAGGTGCAGCTCGCGATGGGCGCCACCATGAGCCACCCCTACGCCCTCTGCTCCACGACGATTCCCGCGTCGGCGCCGGTGGCGGAGTTCGGCCGCCGGCTGGATGCGGCGATCCGCCGCGGCGGCATGGCCCCTCAGCGCCTCGACATGTCCCAAGACCTGGCCTTCGTCACCGCCACCCTCCCCCTCGGGGTCAGCCTCACCACCGGACACCCATGATGGCCCGCAGCATCAACCGACTCCTCGCGGACTTCGGCCACGACCTCCCCACCAAACCCCAGCCCGATGAGGCGCGGCCGGTCCAGGAGTTCACCTCCACCCCGCCGTGGCGCGGCAAGCCAGCCAGGGGAGCGGGGTGGGTGGCGTCCCGGCCCGCGGTCAAGCGATACCGAATGACCTCCGACCAGGCCGGCGTGTTCTGGCCCTTCCTCACCGCCAGCTCGCTGCCGCCGACCGGGGCCCCGATGGGCACCGACATGAGCAACGGCACCACCTTCTACGTCGACCCCCACGGCTGGGTCCTCAACGACGCCATCCCCGTCACCAACCCCAACATCTTCGTCTTCGGGAAGCCCGGCCGCGGGAAATCCGCCTGGGTCAAAGCGTTCCTCAATCGCATGTTCGCCTTCGGCTACCAAGCCCTGATCCTCGGCGACCCGAAGGACGAGTACGAGCTGATGTGCCGCCACTTCGGCGTCGAACCCTTCGCAATCGGACCCGGCATGCCCACCCGCCTCAACCCCCTCGACCCTGGACCGTTGGCCACGAACTGGGGCCAGCTCGACAAGGAGGAGCAGGAGCGTCGTTCGGCGATCATCTTCGGACGCTGGCTCGTCCTCCTGCGCTCGCTGATCGGATCCCAGAGTGTGGGCGACAGGAAGGTCGCGGTGGGCCCGACGGAGGAACAGGTCCTCAAAGCCGTCCTCGTTGAGCTCACCCACACCACCACCGACACCCGCGAGCTGCGGCCGATCGTGATCCCGCAGGTGTGGCAACACTTGCACTCACCCAGCGACCACCTGATCGCCGAGCTGCGCTACCCCGACCGGCACACGTTCCTCGATGACACCCGCCTCCTGCGGGACGCGGTCGCGCAGCTCATCTCCGGCGTGTTCGCCGGGATCTTCGACGCCCCCACCACCGTCACCATCGACTGGAACGCGCCGATCCAATCCCTGTCGTTGTCGAGGTTGATGCCGTTGGGTGACGACGCCGTCGGGATGGCGTTGATGTGTCTCAACTCCTGGGGCACCGCCATGCGCCAAGTCTCCGGCCGGCGGCGGATCAACGTCCGCGACGAAGTCTGGCGCCAACTGCGCCTCGGTACCGGCGCCGTCTCCAGCTTCGACGCCGATCTGCGGCTGTCGAGGTCGCATGGCGATATTGAGATCGCCAACGCCCACAAGCCCTCGGACTACCTGGGTGCGGGGCATGCCGGGTCGCAAGCGCAGCAGATCGCCAAGGACCTCCTCCACCTCGGCGATATCAAGGTCCTCTTCGGCCAGGACGCCGAGGTCGCCGACGACCTAGAAGAGCTCCTCGAATTGGGGCCGGTCTCCCGCGACATCGTCACCGGCTGGGCCATGGGCTGCAAAGGCCGAGCCCTCATCGCCGTGGGCCCACGCCTCCACAAGGTCGCACTCACCCTCCACCCCGACCTCGAACTGCCCCTGACCGACACCAACCAGAAGCTCCAGACCTGATGTGGAAGGCCCTAGTCGTCATCGGCGCGGCGCTCACGGTGCCGTTGGCGCCGATCCTCGTGTTCGCCAACGCCCTCACCGGACCCCAGGTTCAGAGCCAGACCGTCAGCGCCAGCTGCGCAGGCTGGGCCGGCGACACCCCCGCCAGCGTGGAGTTGGATGCGGGGCAGATGAACCGTGCCGCTCTCATCTACGCCACGGCCCTCGACACCGGCGCCGGCCCAGCCGGCGCGGTCGTCGGGATTGCCACCGCCATGCAGGAATCAATCCTCGGCGCCCACCCCGCCTCCCGCACCCCCAACGCGGATGGTGACGTCGGACTGTTCCAGCAACGCTCCCTCGTCGGCTGGTACGCCGACGGCACCACCCAACTAGAGAACCTCACGATTCTGGCCGACGACGCCTACCAGGCCCGCACCTTCTACCTCGGCCACACCACCACGGCCGGCTGGCACATCCCCGGCCTGGTCGACATCGACGGCTGGCAGCACATGTCGGTTACGGAGGCGGCGCAGAAGGTGCAGGTGTCGGCCTACCCCGACGCCTACGCACGCCACGAAGGCCTCGCCCGCACCCTGGTCGCCCTGTTCGCCGGCCAACCGGCAGGTCTCGCCAACTGCGGCGCCGTGGATCCGAGCCTGGACTGTGCCCCGACTGGGATGCCGTCTGAGCGGGGACAGACCCCTGACGCGCTGCGCGTGATGCGCTGCATCCACACCAGATGGCCGCAGATCCGATCGCTGCTCGGCGTCCGGCCCGGCGACCCCCGCGATCACGGTTCGGGTCGCGCCGTCGACGTGATGATCCCCAACTACTTCTCCCCAGTCGGCATCACGCTGGGCACGGAGATCGCGGAATGGGCCCGCACCAACGCCACCGCGCTCGGCGTCACCTACATCATCTGGCGGGAACACCTCTGGTCCACCGCTAGGGCCGAGGAAGGCTGGCGACGCTGCGGCCAGACCGCCTCTTGCTACACCGGCCCCGACCCCTCGGCCGCGCACCTCGACCACGTCCACATCTCCGTCCACGGCACCCAAGGCACCGGCACCACCACTGCAGCCGCCGGTGGCTCGGTGGTGTTGCCCGTCGACCAGTACCGCCTCACCTCCCGCTTCGGCGACACCGGACCCCGATGGAAGAAGGCCCACACCGGACTCGACTTCGCCGCCACGACAGGCACCCCCATCAAGGCCGTCACCGACGGCATCATCACGCGCACCAGCTCCGTCGGCGCCTACGGCAACCTGACCACCCTCGAAGCGGACGATGGCACCGTCATCTACTACGCCCACCAATCCGCCATCCACGTCACCGTCGGACAACGCGTCGCCGCTGGCACCGTGATCGGCAAGGTCGGAGCCACCGGCAACGTCACCGGCCCTCACCTCCACCTGGAGGTCCGCATCGGCGGTATCCCGACCGATCCTGACCGCTGGTTCCGCACCCGGGGACTCACCCCATGACCCCACACCCAGCCGCCCGTCTCCTCACCGCCAGCGTGCTCGCCGCGCTCCTCGCCGCCTGCAGCGGACCTCAAAGCCAGGGCCCCACCCCGCCCGTGACCACTCCGCAGCCAGTCACCTCGCAGGCCTCGGTGGGGGAGAGCGGACCCGAGGAAGGGTGGGTCGGCGACAATGAACTCGACACCACCCAGCCCTCGATGGATGCGCATCCTCACGACTCGCCCGAGGATGCCCAGATCGCGGCCGCGGTCACCGCGGCTACGGAGTTCGTCGTCGGGTGGTTGACCGCCGACCAGCAGCAGCGCCGACAACGCCTCGAGCGTGTGGCAGCAGAGGCACTGATCGCCAGCTTCGACGATCCCCGCTTCACTCCCGTCGCCGGCACCCAGCACGGCCCAGTCCATGTCATCGAGGCCGATCCGATGCAGATCACCACCCGACACCGCCTCGACAACGGCACAGCCGTCGACGTCACCCTCATCCACGACCCCGACAGCACCCACGGCTGGATCGCCATCACCATCCACACCTGACCCCCGCCCCTTGCCACAGCAAGCAGAGACGAGGATCCGATGGTGGTATACCCTTCATGCCGTCACCGGGTGGCGTCTCTGAATCACCCAGACAGGTGCCGGCCCCCATCGGCACCATCAAGCCGGAAGCCTCCAGCGAACCCCCCATCGCTGGGGGCTTCCGCGCTGCTATCGCCAGCCCAATTTCCTGCTCCTCACGCTGTAGTTCTGCGGGGGTGGGGTTCGTGAGGGGTATGACAGAAGCTCAGCACGAGGACGGCTATGCCTGGACTTGGGAACCCGCCGTCGGCATTCTGGCCGCCGTCTCGCTCTTCGCTCTGCTGGCCGTTCAAGCCGGCCGCAGCCTGACCCTGGCCGCCGTTGGGGCTGGCTGGCACTGGCCCCCCTCCGCCGCGCTGGTCACCAGCAGTTGGGGCATCCTCACCGGCGATCTCCACGCCGGCCTCGCGACCGCCGGCGACAGGGGCGTCGTGGAGGTGGCCTGGGTGATCGCGGGCGCACTGTTCATCGCCGCCCTGGTCACCGCGACCATCCTGGCGTTGCGTGTGACAGCCGGCCGCCGATTCAAGGGCATGGCCAGCAGCGGGCAGGCCGAGCACCTTCTCGGGTTAGGTCGGCTTCGGGCCCATCGGGCCGTGATTCGCCCCGACCTGTACCGCACCCATCACCGCCCATGAGACGACGGTTTGAGCCCACCGCGGTGGGGTGGCGTATCGGGACCAGCAGGGTGCCCGCCGGGGTCGCGTTGTGGCAGCCGTGGGACCGCACCGCCGGTGTCATCGGGCCCCAAGGCTCGGGCAAGACCCTTGACATCCTCACCCCCGCACTCCTCCAAGCCCCCGGCGCCGCGCTAGTCACGCTCACCAAACCAGATGATCTCCTCCTCACGCTGGCCGCCCGTCAAGCCCGCGGGCCCGTCGCCGTCCTCGACCCGTTCGGCGCCGCACCCGGCCTGGCGGAGCTGATCTGGGACCCAGTCGACGGCTGCGTCGACGCCACCGTCGCCGAGAAACGCGCCAAAGCGTTCTGCGCCGGCACCCTCGGCAGCGGACGAGAAGGCACTGACTCCGCAGCCCGGTTCTACGCCGCCGAAGCCGCGAAAGTCATCCAGTGCTACCTCCACGCCGCAGCACTCGCCGGCCACACTCTCAACGACGTGCTGCAGTGGGCCGCCAACCCTCGCACCGCCACCCGGCCCATCGACATCCTGCGCGCGCATCCGATGGCGGAACCTAACTGGTCCGGCCTACTCGCCGGTGCCGTCAGCAACTCCGATGAACGCACCGCCGGCAACACCAAGTCCACCGTCGACCAAGCACTGGCCCTCTTCGCCACGAAGGATCGGCGGGAACGCTGCGTCCCTACCGACGGCCGGCCTGCCGTCGACATCGCCGACCTCATCCGCCGAGGTGGCACCATCTACCTGCTGGGCCGCGAAGACCCCTACGTCTCCGCCTCCCCGCTCATGACTGCCGTCGCCGAACATGTCCTCGACACGGCCCTCCAACTCGCCAACGAGAGCGGCTACGGCCGACTGTGCCCGCCCATGCTGGCCTGCCTCGACGAATTGCCCTCCACGGCTCCGTTGCCCACCTTGGCAACGCGCATGGCCAACGAGCGGGCGTTGGGGATCTCGTTCATCTGGGCCTCCCAAACCTGGGCCCAGCTCACCCGCATCTTCGGGCAACAGCAGGCCCGCGCGATCAAGGACCTCACCAACTCCCTGATCATCTTCGGCGGCTCCAAAGACGCCAGCTTCAACCGAGAGATCAGCGACCTCCTCGGCACCAGACGCATCACCCGCCGCAACCACCAACACGGCAGCCACGGCTCGATCTCGACCCACGGCGAAGACACCCCCGTCATCCGCCCCGAACAACTCCGCGAACTGCCCGCCCGCACTGCGCTGGTCGTGGCAGAGAACGGGAAACCCATCCTCGCCACCCTCCACCGCGCCATCGACGGCAAACCCGGCAAGCAGCTCCTCTCCCAACAGCGAGAAGCACGCCGGCTGCTCAACATCACCGACCGAGACACGAAGCCGATGTCGGTGGGTGAGAAGACCGCACTCGCACACTCCTACGCCCGCCAACTCGGCCTCACCGACTAGAGGACACAGCCATGGTTGCCCCACTCGAGCCGTTCCCGGAGCCGAGCGAGCGCATGCTCGCCGCCCTCATAGATCTGGCCGTCGTCGCCCGCGGCGGAGGACCAGCCGAAGCCATCCTGGTCAACGGCGAGATCCTGCCTCGCCTCTGGGACATCACTTCGATCGCTGACCCAGATCTGAGAGGCGACACCTGGCAGTGGCTCGACGCATTCGTCATCTGGCTCAATTCTCAGCACGCCTGGTACTCCGCGGATCACACGCCACCGTGCTGGCCCGAGCACCCCGGTCTGATCCGCGAGCTCAGCACCCTCGCGGCCCTGCGCTATCAGGCCGGCGAAGCACTCGGCCCCATGCCGCTTGAGGAATGGCACCGCTACGCCCTCCCCAGCTACCTTGACCGCACCGCCGACCAGCGCCGCGCCTGCGATGAGAAGCACCAACCTTGGCCTGGACGAGCCGCTCACTCCCGCCACACCACCCCAAACCATGCCATGTACCGACGGCAACCCATCCCCGAGCACGTCGGCCGCACCGCGGACGCCGACACCCAGGCCCCGGTAGCCCTCGAGGGACGGAGATGACCCGTCGGCAGTTCGCCATCTTCGGCAACGTGCCAACGCCTCCCTACGATTGGGTTCATGCCCGCGCGGGCAAGAGCTCTGCGTGGGGGGTGGTGATTCCCGTCTCCGAGCGCAATGACCTTCACCTCTTGGCCCAACGCGAAGCTGCGGGTCGATGGATCTGGACACTCACGATCTACCGCACAATCGGTGGCCGCTATGTCAGGCGGATCGCCCGCGGTGTTGCTCCGACCCTGAGCGGAGCCCAGTCTGCAGCCGAAACTTCCGCACGCGTCTGGCTCACTGCCCCCGGCGCGCGCTAAGAGCGAATCTCAGCTCGGTGCTCCGCCCCTGGGAAGGAGTCACGAGACTCCCGACAGGTGACCAGCACTCCCTGCTCAGACCCGCGAAGCGAGGCGAGGACGTTGACCGTTGACAGGCCGAAGGTGGGCTGCTAGATTGATGCTAAACGTTTATCTGAACAAGCAAGAAGCGCGTGACACGACATAAACGTTTATACTCTCGCAAGGAAGCGGTGACACCGGTGAAGAAGCCAACACTCAACGACGTGGTCCGGGAGTCGGGGCTGTCCATCTTTACGGTCTCGCGTGCGCTTAACGGCGCGGAGGGTGTGTCGACGGAGAGCCGGCTGAGGGTACTTGAGGCGGCCAAGAGCGTCGGGTATGTGCCGAACAAGGCCGCTCGGGCTCTGCGGACGCAGAGTCCGGGTCCGGTGATCGTGATGACTGCTTCGACGGCCAACTACTACTACATCGACATGATCGACGGAATCCAGGCGGGGCTACGTGAGGCGAAGATCGCGACGAGGTTCGCTGACCTGGCCCCGTCGGGCGAATTTGACGCCGCACTTGAGGACGCTGCAATTGAAGAAGCGATGCAGTCCCGGGCCACCGGGATCATCTCTACGCTCACCCTCAGCGCTGAGAACTACGTCAAGCTAACCCAGTGGGGCATCCCTGCGGTTTTCGTCGACTCTCAGGCCCCGGTCTCGCCGCTGGGTGCCGCCTCCGTGACAACCGACAACGCTGATGCGACCGCCCAGGTGGGCGAACACCTCGCATTTCACCACGTTATGGATTGGGTGCTGCTGATCTACCCCCATCTGTGGTCCACACGCGCTGCCCGCGAGGCCGGTCTTCGAGCCGCCGCGGCACGGCATGGTGCGGCGCTGACGGTACTCGAAAGTCATAATGACCCGACTTCGGCCCGAGCGGTCCTCGACGGCTACCTGTCCCAGCGCAGCAACCAGAAGCCGTTCGCCCTGGTGGCTGGTAACAACCCTCTGCTTCAGGGAGCGTTCACGGCCTTACGCGACCGTCGCCTGCGGATACCGGAAGACGCGGTCCTGATCGCGTTCGACGAGTTCGCCTGGGCACCCCTCCTTGATCCTCCCCTGACTGTCGTCGATGAAGACTCCCGGTCCATCGGCGAACTCGCGGCCAGAAAGCTCACCGCGATCATCAAACGGAGCGCGGCACAGGGCAGCGGCTCCCTCGGTCCCGTCTACACCGCTGGAGACCTACAGGAGGTGAAAGCCAGTCTCCTGATCCGTAAGTCCTGCGGCTGCTGACCGGGTCAGTCCACCCCTTTCCGCGCCGTCCCCTTCACCCCGCACGTTGTCATGCGCCCCAACGTTGGGGCGACGCACCCTCTCCCCATTTCTGAGTAAGGAAACCTCCCATGAAGAACACCAAGAAGACCTTCGCTGGCTCACTCCTGGCCCTGTCTATGCTCGCCTTGGGTGCCTGCACCTCCGGCGATGTGCAGACCAACGCCTCAGGCTCTGGCGCCAATGTTGTTCCTGACAAGATCGAGTCCATCGCGCTGATGGTCCAGGACATGTCCAACCCCTTCTTCTCCGCCATGACCACCGGTGCTGAGGATGCGGCCGAGGAGCTCGGGGCAACGATCAATGTTCAGGACGCGCAACTGGATCTGGCAAACCAGAACACCCAGATTGATGCATTCATCCAGCAGGGCGTCGATCTGATCGTCATCTCCGCCGTCGACGAGGACGGCATCGCTCCCGCGATCGAACGAGCCCGGGCAGCCGGGACCATCGTGATCGCCGTCGACACCCCTGCCGTGGGCGCCGACGCAGTGGTCATGACCGACGCCGTCGAGGCTGGCGAGGTTGCCTGCCGCTACCTGTTCGAGCAGATGGGCGGCGAGGGGAACATCCTCATCGTCGACGGCACCCCGATCCAAACAATCATCGACCGGATCACCGGTTGCGAGAACGTGATGGAAGAGTTCCCGGGTATCGAGGTCGTCGGTCACCAGGCGTCGAAGAACGACCGCGCCACAGGCCTGACGGTGACCACGGACATGCTCACCGCCACCCCCGACGTCCAGGGCATCTTCGGCATGAACGATCCCTCCGCTCTCGGCGCCGTACTGGCCGTGGAACAGGCGGGACGCGCTGATGACATCATCGTCGTCGGAATCGACGGCAGCCCCGAAGCAGTCGAGGAACTCAACCGTGACGGCTCTCCCTTCGTCGCCTCCGCCACTCAGAACCCCGCCGAAATGGTGCGCCAGGCTGTGGCCATCGCCCAGCAGATCGTCGAAGGCAACCCGCCCGCGGAGAAGACCATCCTGATCCCCAGCGTCATCGTCACCCGCGACAGCGTCGACGAGTACGCCGGCTGGTGAACCTGACCGGGTGGGGCAGAGCGGACTCTGCCGCATCTGCCCCNCTGCCCCCCCCCCACCACCAAGGAGATCAGCATGAGCACATCCCCCCCACCCCCACCACTGCTGGAACTACGCGGCATCTCGAAGCGATTTGGGGCCACCCTCGCTCTCGATGGGGCATCCTTCGACCTACGGCCAGGCGAGGTTCACGCCCTGATGGGTGAGAACGGAGCGGGCAAGTCGACGCTGATGAAGATCCTCGCCGGGAACATCACCCGAGACAGCGGAGAGATCCTCATCGACGGCAAGCCTGTCGACATCAACACCCCCGGCGACGCCCGAGCAAACGGAATCGCGATCATCCACCAGGAGATCAACACCGTGCCCGCGATGACCATCGCGGAGAACCTGGCACTAGGAGTCGAACCCACCCGGTTCGGGGCCCTTGACCGCAAGAGAATGCACCGCGACGCGCAGGCCAAGCTATCCCTGATCGGCCTGAACATCGACCCCAGTCGTGCGCTCGGCTCCCTGAGTATCGGGATGCAGCAGATGGTCGAGATCGCCCGCGCATCAAGCGAAGATGCCCGCATCCTCGTCCTCGACGAACCCACCGCCGCACTCTCCCGCGCTGAAACCGAAGAGCTCTACCGAATCATCGAGGATGCACGGGCCAGGGGAGTGGGGCTGATCTACATCTCGCACCGCATGGAGGAGGTCTGGAAGCTAGCCGACCGGGTCACCGTGTTCCGCGACGGCAGATACGTCGGCACCCGCGAGCGCGCCGACATTCAACCGGCCGACGTCGTACGCATGATGGTGGGCCGCGACATCCAGGATCTCTACACCCACCACCCACGGCAACTCGGCGAACCCCTCCTCCGGGTAGAGGATCTCCACGGCAACGGCGTCGGCCCCGTCAGCTTCACAGTCCGAGCAGGTGAGGTGGTGTGCCTCGCAGGCCTGATCGGCTCAGGGCGCACAGAGATGGCGCGCCTGATCTTCGGAGCGGAGAAAGCTCAAGGAGGCCAAATCACCCTCCGCGGGAAGCCCTACTACGCCGGCGCTCCACTCGCCGCGATCCGCAACGGGGTCACGATGGTCCCCGAGAACCGGAAGACCGAGGCACTGTTCCTCGACCACACCGTCGAGGACAACATCGCCTTGTCATCCCTCGACCGCTTCTCCACATCTGGGGTCCTCCAACGCGGGAAGATCCGCCGCTCCGTCCTCGAGATGATGGACTTCCTCCGCCTCCGCCAGAGCGCGATCGGCCTTCCGTCCCGCAGCCTCTCCGGGGGGAACCAGCAGAAAGCGGTCCTCGCCAGGACGCTGCTGACCGAATCAGATCTCCTGATCCTCGACGAACCAACCCGCGGCGTCGACATCGGCGCCAAACGCGAAATCTATGAGCTGATCGACCAACTGGTCGGACAAGGCAAAGCCATCCTCATGGTTTCATCCGACCTTCCCGAAGCGCTCGGCACATCCGACCGGATCCTAGTCATGAGACACGGGCGCATCGTTGCGGAACTGCCCTCTGCATCCGCCACCGAAGAACAAGTAATGAGCCACGCCACCGGAACAGCCGAGTAGGAACCACCATGACCCCCCCAACCCAAACCGCCGAAGCGGGTAAGTTCCGACTCATCCCGCGCAACATCGACTTCGCCACCTGGTGGGACCGTGTAGGCATCCTCGCAGTCCTCGCCATCCTCACCGCCTTCATGGCCTTCGCAGCCCCCAACTTCGCCACCGTTGACAACCTCCTCAACATCGCCCGCGCCATCTCCATCAACGCGATCATCGCCGCCGGGATGACGTTCGTGATCCTCACCGCAGGAATCGACCTCTCTGTGGGCTCCATCGTCGCAGTCTCCGGCGTCACCTCAGTCCTCGCCGCCGTCGCGGGAATGCCCGCCGTGGTCGCGGTCCTCGTCGGAATCCTCGCCGGCGCCTTCGCGGGCCTCATCAACGGCGCTCTGTCGGCCTACCTGTCCCTCGCTCCCTTCATCGTCACCCTGGGGCTGATGACCTTCCTCCGCGGGCTGGCATACACCATGACCGAGGGCCAGCCGATCGTCGACAGCGCTCTGCCTTTCCGGGACCTTGGCAACGGCTACATCGCTGGCATACCCGTCCCCGTGGTCGTCATGCTCGTGGTCTACCTCATCTCTTGGTTCGTCCTCGAGCGCACCAAGTTCGGTCGCCACATCTACGCCGTCGGCGGGAACCCTGAGGCCGCCAGGCTCGCCGGTGTCCGGGTCAAGTGGATCCTGACCTCGGTCTACGTCATCGCCGGAGCACTTGCCGGCCTCGCTGGCGTCATCTTCGCAGCCCGCGTCGTCTCCGCCCAGCCAACCGCAGGAACTGGCTACGAACTCGATGCCATCGCAGCCGTCGTCCTGGGAGGCACCAGCCTCGCCGGCGGCAAGGGACGCATCGTCGGCACCCTCGTTGGCTCCGTCATCCTCGGAGTCCTCACCACCGGACTCATCCTCATGAACGTCCAGTTCTTCACCCAGCTCCTCATCAAGGGCCTAGTGATCATCCTCGCCGTGGCCATCGACTCTCTGAAGCAGCGTTCCACCGCGACCGCGAAGCCCGTCGCCAATGACGCCACCGAACTCACCGCAGGAGGCACGGCCGCATGAGCCGCACCATCGTCGTCACCAACACCCACGGCCCTCGACTCAACGAACCCATCGAGTTCACCATCGACGAGACACTCGACGGAAAGCTGTGGAGTGCACGCACCAGCACGGGGGCCGAACTGGTCTGCCAACGGCTCGACCGGCAAGACGACCCCACACGCACCAAGTTCATCACCGTCGCCTCACTCGACACCCAACTGACCTTCACCCTCGAAGGACCACTCGGTGACGATGCCCGAGTTCGTGGGATCACGACCCTCGAACCACGTGAACCCGACGCCTTCACCCGACTCGACACCGGCTACTTCGACCTGGAGATGTGCACCGGCACAGCACAAGGGGAAGGCTCCTCCAAGTGGGGCATCCGACACTTCTCCTCTACCAGCGAAGGCGTCGACCTCCTCCCGTCGGGCAACAACGCCATCGGCGGCTTCTACGGCCCCTTCTTCACACCAGAGAACGGACTCATCAACCCCCCCGAACACACCACCGTCGCAATCGAGGTCCTCGAATGGGGCCCGATCCTGGTAGCGCTGCGGATGAGCGGAGTGATCCCCGATGGCCTGCTCGACGAACTGAAAGGGAAGCAGTTCTCCATCGAGTGGCGCTTCACCTACGGCACCCCATGGTTCAGCCGCCGCTACCTCGTCGACCCATTCGAGACCGTCATCAACGGAAGATCCGTCGTCAACAAAATCACCGTCGGAGACGAGTTCGAAGGCGGCCAAGGGGAGTTGGTCTTCGACCGCTTCGACACACCAGGCGGCACGCGATACCGCGACGGCGACCCCTACGCAGGCCAGCTCGCGGAGATGGTCACCCGGACACTCGAGGCCCCAGTGGACCGCAACCCGAAGTTCCATGCCTTCCGAGAAGCCCTCAGCGGCGACATCGAGTCAGCTCACTGGGATCTGTACTGGCGACTCTTCTGCGCCTGGGAACAAGCGATCCCTGACAGTGAGATCCGCGAACGCCTCGGACACGTCCGCACAGCCTCGCACCGGCTCGCGGATCTCCCCGATCGTCCCTGGAAGATCAGTAGCGACCCCGTCGACATCCAGCACCTCGGCCACGAGACCATCTTCCCCGGAGCTGCGCAGAAGACCGTGGAGTACCACTCCGAACTGGGTCGAGCCATGGTGTGGTGGACATCCCAACCCTCCGGTCAGTTCCAGATCGTCCAGCGCCGCCAATCAGGCTGGGTCAACTGGGGAACAAACGGCGAGAACGAATGCCCTGAACTTCCAGTCGGAGTTCTCATCAAGACCGCATACGGTCAATACGCCTCCACCTGGGAGAACGTGGCTGACCAACTCGAAACGCCTCCACAGGTCACTGTCGGCTAGCCGGTGGCCAGCGGCGGAAAACGCGACAGGCGAGCGCAGTGAGGTGGCCATGTGGGGGATTCGCAGGCCGGACCCCCCCGAATTGATACCTCGGATGATCCAGAGAATCCGATGTAATAACCGCCAGGATCTGGCATGGCACCCAACGCCGAGTAGCCAGGTTTGATGACAAGACCAACATGAGGCGCGAACGCGACCGACCGCGGCCAGGCGGCCACACAGCTCATTGACGGGCCTGCATGATCGAGTTGCCGGTCACGCCAGGCACACTCAATGAGTGAGGTCACAGCCCGGTCAGGCTGACGCCATAGTCGGCCTGTTCCTGGGTGAACCCTTCGAACAGGAGTTGGTCAAGCAGACCCTGACGGGAGAACCCCATCATCTGGAGATACGTCTCGGCTTTCGCCGCTGCCTGTTCGTTCCAGTCGACCTCCAACCTGTCAACAGCCCAGGTCGCGTCGTCGACCGAAAAGTCCTCGAACGTGAGCTGGTCGATCAGGCCGGAGCGTGAAAATGCGCCGAAACTGAGGTAGGACTCTGCTTTTCTGAGGGCATTCCGCTGAGAGACTGTGCCAGCCAGTTCCTCGGATGTCGGTTCTGGTGCCTCGTCCGCTTTTGTCGGCTCCGCAGTTGGTTGTGTTGCTTCGGCCGCTGGTGTCGGCCCAGAAGTTGGTGTCGCAGCCGGGCCGCTGCTCGTCGACACAATTCCGCCGACTCCGACGCCGACGCCGAGCAACACCACGGCCGCCACGGCGAGGGCAAACCCCATGATCCCGCGGCGGCCGACGACCTTGGGTTGCGGCAGGCCCTGAAACTGGGCCAGGGCCTCGCGGTGGCTGACCGCGCTGAGCACGGCATTGGTGCGCGTCTCGAACTCCGCCTCGTCCAGCCTGCCGTCGGCATACGCTGTGGACAGCAGATCCACGTAGCGGTCTCGTTCCTCGAACGAGGGCCTCAGGTCACTCATGAACCCAAGAATAGCGGTGGTCACGCTAGCGACCCCCTTTCATGAGGCGGCTTTGTTAGCTGCCAGCGGGGGTGGCGGAGCGCGTTTTGAACCGTGGGCGCGACTGTTGGTCGGCTGGCGCAGCCGGGCTGTGGTTCTCCAAGATTCCTTCGGATTGTGGCGGAGGAGTGGGCGCATGAAGACAACTGGTCATGTTGAGGTGCGCGACCAACTATCGTTTATGGCGAGGACATTGAGAGAGGGGCGATGGCAGACCAAGAGATCAACGGACACGAGCGGCCCGAACAGTCTGAGGAGAACGCGGTGGCCCGGCGCTTGCGTCAACTGGTGGCGAAAGTCGCCAATGACGGGGTGGGGCCCATTACCGGATCTGCCGCTTACGCCGAAGCGCGACTGTCGAAGGTTCGCCGCTCCGAACCTCAGGACGACGAAACCGCCCAGGAACCGTGGCAACCGGCCTCCGCCGACATCGAACGGGTGATCCAACGCCTCATCAAGGAGTCTGTTGCGGCTTCTTCGACGAACGGGTTCGTGACCGGACTCGGAGGATTCGTCACCATGCCGATCACCCTTCCAGCGAACATGGCGGGGGCGTTAGTCATCAACGCAAGACTTGCCGGCGCGATCGCCTATCTGCGCGGTTACGACCTGCGCGATCCGCACGTCCAGACCATTGTGACGCTCGCAGCCGCAGGGAGTTCTCTCGCGAGCTCCCTCCAAGCGGTCGGGGTGAAGATCGGCACGAAGCTAACTGCGCAGGCGATCAAGGCGCTTCCAGTGGCCGTGATCCGTCGGATCAATGCGCGCGTGGGCTTCATGCTGCTAGCAAAGTACGGGACGCAACGATCCGCAGTCACACTGGCCAAGGGCATCCCTTTCGTTGGCGGAGTGGTCGGCGGCGGTGTAGACGCGACATTAACGATCGTCGTGGGGAGGGCAGCTAGAGCCTCTTTCCCGGCGGAGGTTTAGCCGGAACCGACCGCTGCGCCAGCTGGATACTTGGATGGTCGCCCGAGGTGATCGACGAAAGGGCCTCCTTGGCACTGACCGATAAACCTGCCCTATGTCATCGTGGCGGAAGCGCTCTAGATCCGGACGGGTCAAACCCGACCCCCGAATACCGGACGGTTCGACGGGGTGATCTACGTAGTACTCCACAGTCGGTGGACGCCTAGCCGGGCTTCGTCACGCGTAGTCCACGGTTCGGGTTCATTGAAGTCGGCTAGAGAACCCAATCGTGCCGTGTCCAACATCGCGCGACCTGGCTGAGCCTCCGCGAGACGATGGTGGAGTTGGGCTGTGAGGTCGACCAGTGCACCGACGGCACTCTCTCCCAGAGTCGAACGAGTCTGAAGGGTGTGCCACTTGCCGTTGCCTGTAGGTACCCAGACGTCCTGAGTGGCGGCATCCACGGGAGTTTCTTGGAGGTTGGGTAGAAGGTCGATGACCGAGATTCGTAGTAACACGGCTGCGACTTCTTCGTCCAGGAGGTGGGAGAAGGGACTCAGCCTAGCCAGGTGCTTCTCGTGGAAGGCAGCGTGCCAGCGGACGATCTCGGCGGGGTTGCCGATGCCTGGCCCCCACCGTGAATGCTGCTCACCAGTCCAGATCAGATTAAGGAATCGGCGCCTATCCTCGGGCGTCGCGGGTCGGTCAGCTTGCCAGCCATATGCATATGGCTCCAGGTGATCCAGTAACGCTACGCCGTCGTTGGCCAGCCAACACAGCTCAAGCCAGCAAGCGTCGTACGCTGCGTCTCGCTGTCTCTGGCGGGGAATCTCCACTGCAACTTCGTGGAACACCCAAGCACCGGCATAGGCGTAGGCGAAGGTCAGCAGAATGTTGCCCACGACATGGCCCAACGGCATGATCTCGGGCAAGAGCTTCAGCGCTTCAACCAAGATGACAGCCAAGACCGCGACCACGAGCCACCGGTTGCCGGCCTTTCGCAACCATCGTTTGATCGACCGCAACCGAGTTCCCCACCTTCTCCAGATCCAGTCGTCACGTCGCGACGCGCTTGGTCCTCAACTATGACTGCCAACGTAGCGTCGGGCGCCCGCGGCTGGCCGCGGGGCGGCAGTGGCAGGACTCTGCCGGACATCGGACGCGGCCGCGCGCCGCCCGGAGCCTACATCGCCGCCCTATGGACATGCCCGGATGCAGCGTCGAAACCGAACTGATCAGCCGGCCTCGTCCTTCCGCTCGCCGAAGAGCAACGTGTGGACGTCAAACTCGGGATCGTGGTTGCCTGCGACGAGGCGCGCGTCCCAAGTGAGAAGCGCCGCGTTGACGGGCAGTTCTGCACGGCGTTCGCGGCGAACGTGACAGCCTCGTCGTGTCTGCCAGCTTGTTCGAGTTGGTCGGCGGCTTCGAGCTGAATCAGGGCGTCGATGGCGGCGGAAAGAGGTGCCTGGTTCTTGGCGTACCTGGCGTCGTTTCGTGCCTGAGCCATAGCGACCCAGTCGTCCGCACTCCATGTCGGCATCGGATGGTTGGACAGCAGCGAGACTGTGACCGCACTGGATGCCAGCCTGGTCAACACCCGACGACCCGTGCCGCCGGTGGCACCGAACAACGCAACAACACTCACACCACACACTTTGGCGCCAAAGCAAAGTGGGGCGCATCGGGACGGCGCAGGGTCATCGCTGAGGGGGCGTGCGTTCCGGCGCTTCCTCGGGTCCGCCGATTCGGAGCTGTGCGCGAGTGACGGGTGAAGCTTGTTGATCGGCGCCGTTGTTGAGGCCGATCTGGCTGGCGTGGTTGCGTAGCGCGTTGCGCAACCACACCGCCACTGTCTCCGGGTGGCGTCCAGCCATCGCTGCAGCGAGGGTGGCGAGGTCGGTGCCGACGGCTTGCAGCCGGGTCAGGTCGATCTGCATACTCGCCCACCTCTGGTCCGCCAGCAACCCGGGATTGACGACTTGGGCCCAGGGACGCCAGTCGACCTCCACCACCGGCCCCGGCCGGTGGTGCGCCAGGGTCGCGGCGGCGACTGCGGCCGGCACCTTCGCCAGCCGTCGCGCCAACAGGGCAGTGTCGGCGCCGGCGTGGTGTAGCTCGTCGAGGCGGGTCGCTATCTGCGGCCACTCCGGTGTGCCTGTGACGCCGGTTGTGTCGGCCCACGGCTGCCAGCGTTCTGCGGGGGGCTGGTCGAGGCGTCGTCGCATTGCCCGGGTCTGTTCCTTGGCGTGGTCGGCTGCTGTGGTGGGTGCGGTGGTCCAAGCGTTCACCCTCGCCATTAGGTGTCGGGTCTGGTCCTCTGGGACGAGGTGCAGGGTTTCGCTCCAGGTGGCGGTGGGGCGGGCGGCGAGGATCTCGGCGACCTGCCGGCCAGCTTCGATGGGTTCGAGGAAGGTGGTGCGGTCGGAGATCATCAGTTGCGCCTGGGGGGTGGTGGCATTGGTGAGGGCTTCGTGGAGCGCCTCTGGTCCGTGGTGTTCGAGCAGCTGTGCTGGGTCGCTGCCGGGGGGCAGGATCAGGCGGTGGGGGTCGTGGCGGTGCTGGGCCAGCTGCCAGAAGGCGTTCTCGGCTGCGACGTGGCCGGCGGTGTCGGCGTCTGTGGCGATCAGTGGCGTTGGCCTGCCGCGGAGGAGGAGTGTCTGTTCCGGGGTGAGGGCTGTGCCGAGGGGGGCGACGCCGACGAAGGTGCCGTGGCCGGCGAGGGTGACCGCGATCGCGTCCATCGGGCCTTCGACGATCACCGGCACAGCCCCCGGGGTCAGGAGGTGGTGACCGTAGAGGACGTCGCGTTTCGCGAACAGGGCGCTGGCGGGGCTGTTGATGTACTTCGGTCCCTGCTCATCCCCGGCGTCGGGGTGCCGCCGGCCGACGAACCCGACCACAACGCCTTCGTGGTGTATGGGGAGGATGGCGCGGTCGCGGAACCGGTCGATCACGTTGCCTTGGCGGGTGGTGGTGGCCACGCCAGCGGCCAGCAGCTCGGCGGTGCTGAACCCCTCCTTGCGCAGGTGGCTGACCAGACTGGTCCAACCGGCAGGCGAGTGGCCGACCCTGAATCGGTGGTCAGCGGCGAGATCCTGCCCGAACCGCTGGGTGAAATAGTTGTGGCTCCAGCTGCCGGGCAGCTGGGCTTCGAAGAACTCGGCCGCGGCTCCGGTGACTTGGGCGTGGCGCTCCGGTGTGTGGGGGACATCGACCCAGCGGTCGACGGCCGCGAACCCCTGCCGCATTTCGACATCGGTGAAGTCCGGGTCGGTGCGCTCCCGCAACCGTGCGGCAGTGGCGAGATCGGCGGTTCGGGTGGACCAGTCGATCTCCTCGATGCCCTCGGGGGGCAGCTCATCGGGATGAGGCGGCTCCTCCCCATGTGGAGGCGGGGTGGCGGTGACCTGGTGGGCTCGCCACAGCATCGCCTGACATGCGTCGTCGAAGCCGGAGACATCCGGCATCGGGGTGATCAGGTCCTCGAGTGGGCGTCCGTGGTCGGTGGCGTGGGTGAGGGCGGCGGCGAGGTGGGGCCACCAGGGGCTGGCCTCGAGGTCGGCTGCGGCTGGGTAGCCCAGTTGGTCGACTAGTGATCCTTCCCAGGCGGGGAGTGTGGGTCCGTCGGTGGGGGCGAGGTGGCGGGCCAGTCGCCACCACAATGCGGCTGCGGGTTGTTCTGCTGGCAGGGGTCCGTCGGCGACGGCGACGGCGAGGTGTTCGGTGATGGGGACGCCTGCGTGGTGGAGGGAGGCGAGGCGGTGTGCGAGGACGGTGGCGTAGGGGTCGCGGGGGAGGTCGGGGTGGATGTCGCGCAGGAGATCGGTCCAGACGGCGATGGGGTGGGCGGGTCGGAGCCGGTCGGTGAGGTGTTGTTGCCAGTGGTGCGCGGCTGGGCCGAGTTGGGCGGGTCCGGTGGGTCGGCGGTCGGCGGGTTCGACCTGCCAGGCTGCCCGCCACACCTCGACATCGGCCACAGTCGACGCGGTGAGGGTCTGGCCCGGTAGCGCCCATACCGGCTGGCTGACGGCACTGGCCGCGGCTCGGACGTCGGCGGCGAAAGCGCGGACCTGGTCGTGGCGGGCGGTGAGGTAGGGGCCCCACTGATCGTGGTCGGCGAGGCTTTGGGGGATACCGGTGAGCCAGGGGAGCGGACCTTCTGGATGGGGGTGGGGGAGTCTCCAGGTGAGCACCGCGGCCGCGTCATGGGCGGTCGACAGTTCCCGCGCGTCGACGGCGTCAAGCAGCAGCTGAAGGGGCGAGGGGGACGCCTCGCTGGTGGCGGAGAGCAGGAGAAGGTGGGCGCGGAGGGTGGGCCAGGCGGGGCTGGAGGTGAGCTGATCCATGACCTCGTCGGCGTGCTGGTCCAGTTCGCGGGCGGAGTCGGCGTGGAGGTGTTCGACGGCGACGCTCAGCGCGTCGCTGTAGCGGGCCACCGCGAGGCCGAGGCGCGAGTAGGGGTCGGAGGCTTGGCGGGTTTCGGTGGTGACGGAGCGGGCGGATCCGTCGTGGGCCACGACCTGCTCGAGGATGTCGACGGCGGTGAGGGGCCGCAGGGTGGTGGGGTGGATGGGGGAGTTCTCGCCGCCGCCGTCGACGACCTGGATGTAGGCGTGGTTCGCCTGTCGGCCGCGGCTCATCGCGACGTAGAGCTGCTGCCTGCTCTCCGTCCCGGTGAGGACGGTGTGGGTGGTGTCGACGGTCACGCCCTGCGCGCCGTGGACGGTCACTGCATAGCCCAACTCCACGTTCTCGGTCACGTAGGCCGCAGGGAGGGTGATCCGCAGCCCGCTGACGAGGTGCTGAGCGTGGATCGCGCCCGCAGGGTCGACTCCGGTGACGGTCCACCGGTCGCCGTTCTTGACCCAGTCGGTGGCGCTGATCGAGAGGCGGCGGTCGTTGAGGCGGGNGACGATGACATCCCCGACCGAGGCCACGTTCCCGTCTGACAGCACCGCAACGGGACCCTCACTGGCGCCGCTGGAGGCGCTCAGGCGGTGGTCGCGGGCCCACTGGTTGAGTTGGGTGACCTGGTCGCGGGTGCCGGCCAGCATCACCGTGTCGAGGCCGGCTGCCTTGTCGGTGAGCCAGGCGTTGAGGGCGTCGCGGAGGACGGTTTCGTCCGAGCCGGCGTGGATCCGTTGCTGGTCGAGGTAGAAGCCCAGCGCCTCGGGCCGGCCGTCGCGCAGCGCCAACGAGGCGGCCGCTTCGGCCGGGTCGGCCAGCCGCAACACCTCGGTCAAGTGGACGGCCGGATGGGTGTGGGCGAGGTCGCGCAGCACCCCGCCGGCGCCGACTGCGGCGAGCTGCTGATCATCACCGATCAGGCGCACCGATGCCCCGCGCTGGATGGCGAATCCGATCACCGCGGCCAGCGTCGGCGTGTCGGCCATGCCCGCCTCGTCGACGATCAGCAGGGTGGCCGGGCCGATCAGATTCTCGGCGTCGCGCCGGTGGTGGTGGAGGTCCCAGGCGACCTTCGCCAGCGTCGATGCCTGGCCCACATGATCGGCCAACAGTCTGGCCGCGACGGCAGAGGGAGCGAGCCCCAGAACTGTGCCATCGCTGTCCTCCCAGGCGCGCGCGAGCGTTGCCAGGGCGGTGGTTTTCCCGGAGCCGGCGGCTGCGAGGGCGAGCTGGACCCGGCGTCCGCTGGTGGCCATCCGGCGCACGAGTTCCACTTGGCCGGCGGTCAGGTTGATGCCGTTGGCGGTCGCGCCGAGGAGCGCCAGCGACACGTCCGCGTCGCTGGCTCGTCGGCCGTCGAGGAGGGTCGCTGCATGGGTGATCAGCTGTTCCGCCTCGATCACAGCGGTGGAGGTGAAGCGGCGGCTCCCGACCGTGGTGTACACCGAGTCCCCATCCCTGCGGCGCAGGACCTGGGGGTCGCTGATCGGGTCGACCCAGCCGTCCAACGCGATACAGCGGGCGGTCGCCGCGGCCAGGAGTTGGGCGGTGAGGTGGGTCGTCTGCCCGGGGCCGGTGGCCCGTTCTCTGGCCCTGCGGGAGGCTTCGGCCTGCAGGTGCCACACCGTCCACGTGGCCCGGGACAGGCCCATCCGGGTCACCATCTCGTCGGCCACCTCATCGATCCAGGCGGCCGTCGGCGCCTGCCCCGCGCCGTGAGCAGCGGCGGCCACGTCGGCCAGCATCCGGGCTATCCCGTCGGCGCCGAGGACCGCGGTCGCTTGCGCGGCCCAGGCGCTGCGTTGCTCGGTCAGGGTGCGGGGTTCGTGCTTCGCCTGGCGGGTCTCCAAGGTGGCCTGCTGCGCCAACGCGATCGCCTCGGCCGGTGTCGGCGGACGGCCATGCGCGTGCTGGAAGTCGACGGCGAGCTCAGCCTGCCGGGCCACAATCGCCGCCCTGCGGCTGGACCACGCCTCCCTCAACTGGGCGGGGACCCCGAGAATCTCCCGCACCGGACGCTTGGCTGGATCACGCGCCGCGTCGGCGGCGAACCGCACGCCGAGGCGGGCGGCGAGGTGGGCCTCTAACTGGGTGTTGTACACCTCCGAGATGCTCACCATCCCCGCGAACAGGGGTCGGCCGTCGATCGCCAACCAGTGCCCGTCCAGGGTCTGAACCTTGTTCGCGATCGCCACATGGGTGTGGAGATTCGGATCCCCGGCACGGGAATCGCGGTGCGTGAACGCCGCTCCGATCAGACCGGTCACCTCCACCTGCCGCACCCCACCCGCACCCCTGCGCGAGAACAGGACCCGCTCTTCCAGATAGGCCAACGCGTCGGCCACCGCCGCATTGTGAGCCTCCTCAATCTGCGCGGCCATCGGCGTTGGGGCGACCGCCCACAGCGTCGAGACCGATTTCACCGGAGTGAACGTCACATCGAACCCCGCACACGCCGTCGTGGCGTTCCGCGTCAGGCGAGCGACCTCCGAGGACAACTCCAGGCTGCTCGGCGCCCTCCCCATCCGCGCCGCGAAACCCTCGGTCGCGACCTCGTTGCGGACCCGCGCGCGGACATCCAACGGCACTTCCTCGTCCGCCGCGAGACCGTGCTCGGCCGCCCACACCGCACAGCGCGTCGCGACCTCCCGCTGGAACGCGCTGGCCGCGGCATACACCCGAAACGGCGCCCCCAGCCGGGCCGCGGCACGGACCTGCTCACGGGTCGCGCCGACCGGCAGCGCCGCCAGACGAGCGGCCATATCCGGGTGGAACCCTGCCCCGAACAGCGACTGCATCTGCTCCGCCGACACCGCAGACCCCGGCTCCACCTCCAGCGCCTGAAGGCCGGCGCCGACCCACCGTCCCGGCACCTCACCCTTCTCGGTGTAGTACGACGTCAGCGACGCGTGACCTTTCTCGGTAGAGTCCATGGCGGCGACCTGCCGGGTCAGGTAGTCGTAGCCCGACCCGGCCGTCAGCTTGTGCAAGGACGCCGTCATACCCCCCAGAACCCGAACCAACCCTGGCCACGGCGCAACCCGACAGTGCAGGAGGTGTGTCGCACTTGGGATCTGGCGATCCCTGCACCGGGGGGTGAGAATGGGGCTGTCCGTTCGGCGACGCCGGTACTCACTGGTGCGGGTGAGCCGTAGAGGTGTACGGCGCGGGGTTCTCGGGTGCCTCCGGATTGTTGCATGCTCAGCAAGGACGAGCCTTACCGCGACCTCGGCGCGGACTGGCTCGCGCGCCGAAACGACGAGGCCCACACCCGTCGCCTCGTCGCCCAACTCGAGCGGCTCGGACACACAGTGCGCCTCGACCAGGCTGCCTGACTCGATGTCCCAACGCCGTGTCGGGCTCCGCCCGACGCGCTGCCGCGCATGCCCTGGCTTGGGTGATTCACGGTCTGTGTCCGACTTGAAGGATCCGGATGAGATGGGGCGACGAACTGGCCAGCCCTGTCCGGTGGGGCCGGGACACGCTGCGCCAGTGGGGAACGCAGTCCGGATGTCCCGCCGTCCGCTGAAGAACGTCATCGCCTCAAGGGCGAGCGGGTGGCCCGACGGCCAGGCCGTTCCTCGTGAAAGGACGCGCAGCTGGGACCCTCCATCAATGCCGGGACGATCAGGATCAGGCGGCACAGGCTGGTGCGTTCACCTCGCCTGCGTGGCGGTGTGCAGGCGCTCGTACGGCATGAGCGGCAAGATCACCTGCCTGCACTTCCCCGGTGCCTGGTGGGCGCTGCACCGCGGTTCTGAGCACCACCCCGATCTCGATGGGCGGAACCGCGACTGGGGGCTTCGGTCATTAACGTCGTTACACCGCGGAACGAAGGGGAGTCGGAGGGCGAGGGCGCCTAGACGTGACCGCTACTGCCGCCGGCGCCGTCCAGCGCCTGCTCGACGAGGTTGGCCGCCAGCTCCGGGGGGGTGTGCTCCCATGTCCGCACCACTGTCCATCCCAAGGCGGCAAAGCTTGCGTCAGTGGCACGGTCGCGCTGAGTGTTCGCGTCCAGCTTCTTCGCCCACCATTCCGCGTTCGCGATCGGGACGGTCTTGTGGTCGGGGCACTGGTGCCAGAAGCAGCCGTCGACGAAGACCACAACACGAGAGCGCGTGAACACGATGTCGGGAGTACGGCGGAGGGAGGGCTCAGGCCGGTAGTGCACTCGAAAGCGGCGGCCGCGTCGGTGGAGGATGCGCCGCAACTCGACCTCGGGTTTGGTGTTCTTCGAGCCTTGGCTCGACATGCGCCGCGAGACGGCCTCAGATGATGCCTTGATGGCTCTCTCAACGATCACATCCCCAGGATGGCACCGTTCCGCACGAACGTCTGTGCCGTCCGTAGCGGCACGTCGCCTAGGTTCTGTCAGCGGTTCAGGGGAGAATCTCACCATGTCTACTGCCACCATCACGACACTCGACCTGTTCGCGGGTGCGGGCGGCCTCTCGCTTGGCTTCCGGGAGGCCGATCTTGGCTTCGAACCTGTGCTAGCCGTCGAGGTCGACTCTTCTGCCGCGCGAACCTTCGAAGCCAACTTCGGCTGCCCGGTGTTTGCCGGGCCGATCGAAGACGTCCGGACGTTCCCCGACGCTGACGTCGTCATCGGCGGCCCACCCTGCCAGGGCTTCAGCCCGCTCGGAAGGGATCGTGACGATGCGAGTCGGGCGGAATTGAATGAACTGTGGCAGGAGTATCTCAGGGCGGTGCGTGAGATCCGGCCAAGGGCATTTGTCATCGAGAACGTACCCGAGTTCCAGCGTTCTGCCCAGTTTGGGCGCCTGCTCCAGCTGATGGATGACGACCCAATCCTGAGCGACTACGCCTTCGCGTACGGTGTACTGAACGCCGCTGACTACGGGGTTCCGCAGAGCCGGCGTCGTGGCATCTTCATGGCGGTACGGGGAGTGTCGGAGGTGCCCTGGCCGCCGCCGCCCACTCATGGCCCCAGCGGTGAGAGGCCGCACAGTACGGTTCGGGAGGCTCTGATGGGTCTTCCCGCGGAGACAGCAGGATTCGACGTTGCCTTCGACCGGAACGGGAACCAGAACCTGCACTTCGGGAGGCGGCCCCGCGAGGTCTCACTCGCGCGCTATCGGGCCATTCCAGAGGGCGGAAATCGGTTCGACCTTGCGAAGAACAGGCCCGATCTCCTTCCCAGATGCTGGGCAGAGAAGCCCACCGGTACCACCGATGTCATGGGGCGGTTGTGGTGGGACAAGCCGAGCGTGACGATCCGTACCGAGTTCTTCAAGCCGGAGAAGGGGCGCTACCTGCATCCCGCCGAGGATCGACCGATCACGCACCGGGAGGCGGCGCGCCTGCAAGCCTTCCCGGACTCTTTCGTCTTCGAGGGCTCCAAGATCCAGGTGGCGCGCCAGATAGGCAACGCCGTTCCCGTTGGCTTGGCTAAAGCGTTGGCCAGGCACCTACACGACGTTGCCTTCGCGGGTGCCCACGATGCGATCGTGCCCCAGCGGTAGGGGCGACTGCTGGCTTGCCTTTGTTCGGGGGGCGCAGCGAGGGGGTGGGCCCGTCTCCGGGAGTTGGAGCAGCGCCTGCGGCAGGATGTACCTATGAGTGCGCTTGTGACTGAGGCCCGAAGGCGTTTCCATGCGGGACTCCTTGAGGGCGGGGTCCTATCGGTTGACGTCGGCGGGATCCCTTCGAACGCCGACAAGGGGAACCGAGCCTCCATCGCGTATGCGGCGCACATCGCACAAGAGCTGGCCGTGGAAACGATCCAAGAACGGCGCGCGGGTCAGTCTCTCGGAGGAGACTTTGAGAGGGCCACTGCAGCCTTCCTGAATGACACCTTCCCGCCCTTCACCAACCTCCGGCCAGGGCGTTGGACCATTTCGAAGCTGGGTGGAACCAGGCGGGGCTCCCGTATCGCGCAACTTGAGCCTTACACGCACCTGGCCGAACTGGACCGAGTCGTCACGGCGAACCCGGATTTGGCGACCGTGCTTGGAAATGCCTACGCGATCACACCTGACGTCATCGTGACCCGGCGACCGGAGTCAGATCTGTTCATCAACTCGAGCGCTCTCCTCGTGGACGCCGAGTCAGCCCGCCGTTCGAGCATCCGTCTAGTAGACCAGCCCCATGACATTCTTCACGCCGTGATTTCCTGCAAGTGGACGCTGAGGAGTGACCGAGCCCAGAATGCCCGAAGCGAGGCACTGAACCTCATCCGCAACCGCAAGGGACGAACCCCGCACATTGTCGTCGTAACCGGTGAGCCGACTCCCTCGCGCTTGTCATCCCTAGCTCTGGGCACCGGGGATATCGATTGCGTTTACCACTTCGCACTGCCGGAGTTGATCCGCGCCGTCGAGGCAGACCGCCATAGCGAACCGACGGACCTTCTGCACATGATGGTTGAGGGCCGGAGGCTGAAGGACATAGCCGATCTTCCGCTCGACCTCACCGTGTAGCAGCGATGGCAGGGATCGCGTGGACCGCCGCTTTCGCCGCCTTCAACACTGAGCTGAGGTTCGGGGAGGGGAGCGCATCTGTCGCCGCGGCCAAACGAGGCCCATGCGATGGCGGCGGGCTCGCCGTAGGCGCCGGATCCGTCGCGGTCACGGGGGTGCGCGCGTTATGTCAGGCCCACCGGATACCTTAATTTCCAGCCCAACGAGGGGCTGGCACGAAGGGGGACATCTTGACCTGGGGAGCACCGGATCCGGAATTGCAGGCGTACGTGCTTGACCGGCAGCGCATCACGATCCAGAACTATGCGAACGATCCAGACCTGCTCGCCGAGCACGTCGGGATGGAGGACAACTTCCAGGCTGGTGGGTACGGTGAGCGTCAGATCGAAGAGCTCGTCCAGAATTCGATCGACCAGCTGACCTCGCCGGGTCGGGTGGAACTCCGAGTTGCTGGCGGAACGCTCTACTGTGCCAATGAAGGCGCTCCCTTCGGGGCGGAAGGCATCAGGGCTATCACCGGCGCGTTCCTCAGTTCGAAGAAGGACGAGAAGATCGGTCGCTTCGGTCTCGGGTTCAAGTCCGTTCTCGGTGTCACCGACAGGCCGCAGATTTTCAGTCGTTCCGTCTCGTTCGGATTCAACAGCCCTGAAGCGCAGGCCCTGCTCGCTGACCTACCGTACCGTCCGGCGCGCGTCCCCGCTCTCCGTGTTCCCGGGGTCCTGGACGCGACGGGAATCGCGCGTGAGGATCCCAATCTCGAAGAGATGATGGAGTGGGCCTCCACCGTCATCAGGCTCCCGCTGATCAGGGGTGGCGCGCGCCTTGTGGAGCGGCTGCGTGCGTTCGACATGCGATACCTCCTCTTCCCCGAGTTTCTGGCTCAAGTCGACATCGTCGTTCACGGCCAGAAGCGATCCTTCCGCCGATCTCCCGGAGAGGGGAAGGACCTCGTGCTCCTCGAGGCGCCCGGCGATGCGCTGTCCACCTACCGCGTCCTACACCGCGAGCACGACATCTCTGCGGCCGTGGGAAAGACCCTTCCGGGCCTGTTCCATCGGGACCGGGTGCGCGTGTCCTATGCGCTACCCGTTGGCCAGGGGCGGCGTGAGGACGGTGAGTTCTGGGCGTGGTTCCCACTGTTGGACAGGACCACTGCACAAGGCATATTCAATGCCCCTTGGCAGGTGAACGACGACCGGACATCGATGCTCCCAAGCAGTGAACTGAACAAGGAGCTTCTCGAAGTTGCGGCCGAGCTGCTGATCGACGCCGCCTTGCTCGAGTCGACTCCTGCCGACCCTGCGAAGCATTTCGACGTTCTCCCTGCCCGTGGCCGTGGCAGTGAGACACGTTCCAACGCAGACAGGTACATGTCCGACTTGGTTCCCAGGCTCGCTCGGCAGCACGAACTCATCCCGACCGCGAAGGGGGCGATGTGTGCGCCAGGTCGTGTGCGCGCCCCCTACGTCAGGAACGCGAGTGGCCAGAGGTCCCTGGCGCTGCCACCCGAGGCGATCAGGCGGTGGTCCGAGGTAACCGACAGTACGGACACGCCACATTGGTCCTGTTACACGACCGCCACACGCGCCGCGCGACTCACTCAGCTCCTGACCGACGAGGACGAGAAGCTCGCGAGCAAGATGATCGACCCCGTCTCTTGGCTTTCCGAAGCGGCCCGCCCGCGGACCATTGATTCGATCGACGCCGCCCTTTCCATCTACCTGCTGCTGAAGGATGAGAGAAGGGAGATCTGGGATCAGTTCGCCAGCGCCTTGATCCTGCCGCTCGAGGACGGGACCTTCGCGAGGGCATCGGACGCATCCACAGTCCTGTTGCCCGTCGAGGGCTCGGATGCGCCCGAACGCGTTCGACTGATCGCACCGGTATTTGCAGCAAACGACGACATTCGGAGGAAGCTAGGCAGGATCGGGGTGCGTGAGGTCTCCCGCGACCAGATCGCCTCCGCCGCAGCCGCACTGGCGAGGGCCACTTGGAGGGACGACGACTGGCATCGCCTTTGGGAGGCGCTCGCCCAATCATCACCCGCCGCTGGGCAAGCGGCGCTCGCAGCCATCCGAGAACGAAACATTGCCGTGCGCGTCCCCACCAAAGCGGGCGGATGGCGGGATGCCAGCGAGGTTTTCCAAGACCCCGTGTCGGTTCCCGGGGTTCCTGGCCGTCAACCCGACCTCACCAGGATAGGCGGACGCAGCGATCTTCTTGCAGCAGCGGGGTGCCGGAACGATCTCTCCCGGGACTATCCCGTCCACGAGGGTCAGATCTTTGCCGAGTACCGAGCGGCCATGCAGCGTGTCTCCAACCGGCACATCACCTCCAAGTACGGAAACGGGATCAAGGGAACGCTGAGGTTCGCCGATCGGTCGGGAGTCGGGCCGCTCGACATCCTTCTTGAACTCGCCAAGAGCGAGGATCCGGCCGCCCCCAAGGCGCTAGCCCGCTGGACTGCGCGCGTGGTCGAGCTGGTGCCAGCCGAAAAGGTCAGTGCTGTCATTGATCTAGCCGGCAACGCGAAGAACTTGAGTGCGGAGCTGAAGTCGGTCGAGTTCTGGTGCGTGGAGCACTATGGGCTGTTCAACTCGACGCTCGGTCCGGCGCACGCGCACACGGTGGTTGCCAGGAAACTCGAACCATATGGACAGATGATTCCGGTCGTTGTCGGGTTGGTGGCGGGCGTCTACGAATTGCCATCCGCCTTGTCCAAGGTCCCCGACGGAGCCTTGGACATCCTCATGGCACGCGAGGGTTACTTGATCGATGACCCCGCGAAGCTCAGCGAACTTCTCAGTGTGGCTGCGTCTCGAGATGTCTTCTCCGACCCGGAGACTGTCCCGGCCTTGGACCCGGGCACGCGGAAGGTGCAGCTGACGCCGCCTTCGGAAGTCGTTCTAGCTACCGAAGACGAACTGGAAGACTTCGGATCCCACGACCTGCGGTTCATCCCTTCAGGCGAGTGGGACGAGACCTTGATCTCTGCTTGGTCGATGCTGCGTGCAGCCGATGTGATCGCTAAGGCTGTCGACTGGGCTCCCTCCAGTGACGCCGTTCCGATCCTCGACGTGTACCCAACGCTCAGCGATTGGGCTGGCGCGGCCCTCCACGATGCGCTGCTACGGCGGTGCAGCTCGGTGGTCCGCCGGACCACAAGTCCTTCGGGCGCGCGGGAACAGCGGCTATCCGGGCATCTCGACGGGCGCACTGTGCTTGTGGATGAGGCACTCGACCCGATCGACACACTGTTGGAGGTGAGCAGGCTTCTCCGGCTTCGACTCACCCGAGAAGACGCCGCCACCGTCATCCGCCGAGACAGCGCTCGGCGCAAGACCCAACTCGTTCAAGATGTGCAGGCTGAGGAGTCGGAGACACTTAAGCTGTTGAAGTTGGTGGGCAGGAAGCATCTCGCTGACAACCTGCCTCTGGGTCTCCTTGAGATCATTGAGCAGCGGCAGGGCAGACAATCGGATGTGGAGGTGGCCCAGCTCTTCCTCACCACGTACGGGAACGACGCGCTGCGACGCCTCAAGGAGCCCATCGCGGCGCGTGGGCTGATGGTTCCACGTGCCTGGGATGGAACGCCTGACGCCGAGGAGTTCGTTGTGAATCTCGGCTTCGCCCGCTCCTACGCCGGCACTCGCGAAAAGAAGAACCCGCCGATCGAGGTCGTGCCCGGCAAAGTCGAACTCCAGCCTCTGCATGACTTCCAAGAGGCGCTGCTTGCCCAAATTCGCGAGCTCGTGCTGATCCGCGACGAGAGCGGCGACCATCGCCGTGGCCTGCTCTACCTCCCGACCGGTGCCGGGAAGACCCGTGTTACGACGGAGTCGATCGCGAGCATGATGCGCGACGACGAACTCGAATCACCGATTCTCTGGATCGCTCAGTCCGAAGAGCTGTGCGAGCAGGCGATCTTGTCCTGGACGGAGGTCTGGCGAGCGAAGGGTGACGAGCGCCCGCTTGAGCTCACCCGGTACTGGGGAACGTATGAGGCCGACGAGTCGCTCCAGGAGCTTCAGGTAGTCATCGCGACGGATGCGAAGCTCGCCAAAATGATCGCCAGCACCGCCAACCGCCAGGCGCACAACTGGCTCCAGAAGGCGAAGCTGGTCGTGATCGACGAAGCGCACCGCGCCGGATCCTCCAGCTACGTCAATATTCTCCGATGGCTCGGGATCACCCAGGGTGCTGGCACCCACACGGATCGCCCGCTGCTAGGACTCACGGCAACCCCGTACCGAGGAACAAACGAGGAGGTCAACCGCCAGTTCGCGGCGAGATTCGGAGCACGTCGCCTGAACGCTCTCGATGAAAACGATCCGATTGGGCAGCTGCGAGAAATGAGAGTGCTCTCGAGGGTTGAACACCAACTCCTCGACGGCGTCGTGGTCGACGATGCGCCCACTGAGGGACGAGGCGGTTCGACCGCGTGGGACGACGTGTCGCGAGGCATCCTTGACAAGCTCGGATCGAACCATGATCGAACGCAGTTGCTCGTGGATCACATCATGCGACAGGACGCGGATTGGCCCACCCTTGTCTTCACGCCTTCAGTGGTGTCAGCGCATGTGACCGCGGCCCTGATCCGTAGCCTGGGCCGTCCTGCAGACGCCGTGGACGGCGGGATGCGGGGCCAGGAGCGCCGCCGCAAGATCGACGCCTTCAAATCCGGAAAGACAAAGGTACTGGTCAACTGCGATCTCCTCACCCAAGGTTTCGACGCGCCCAAGGTCCGTGCTCTCTACATCGCGCGCCCCACGTTCTCGCCCAACCGCTACGTGCAGATGGTCGGGCGCGGGCTTCGCGGCCACTTGAACGGCGGAACTGACGACTGCCTAGTGGTGAATATGGTGGACACCTTCACGCAGTTCGACCGCGATCTGGCCTACACGGAGTTCGACTACCTCTGGACAAGGAAGGGAGCCGAGAACAGATGACGTCCCCAGGGCAAGCAGCGTATGTGGAGTACCTTCGTGGGAGCTTCATCGGCCCGCGTGGCGGTGACGAGGAGGTCCTAGACGGCAACCCTGTCTACTCATACCTCTCAGGCATGCTTTTTCCGGTCGAGGAGGGTGAGGGGGTCCCGCCTGACGCCCTGGACGAGGATCTCCTGCCGGGCGAGACTCCGCTCGATGAATCGGACACCCACCAGGATCCGTTCGAGGATGACACCGAAGAGGACGACCTCGGCGGACTCACGGCGGCGACGGGATGGGTCCCCTCCTCGATGGGACTGTCATTCATTCACGATGCGCCTGAGTTGATCGTGCGGGTCTCCGCGGCGCGCTACGAACGCGTGCAACCGGCCTCTGCGGACGCAGCGGCTGGCCCTCCAGACGGACTCTGGCGGCGTGTGCCCCTCCCCGAGGCGGCTGTGGTCGTGGGACGGGGAAGCAACGACCACTGCGTCCTGTGGGGCGGCCGGGCCAAGTTGCATTGGCGCTCTCGCCCGGGGCGGGTCGACCCGATCGTGACGATCGCTCTGACGAACACTGCCAAGGCTCCGCTCGGGCGTGCGAAGCGCGAGATCGAGAAGGTCCTCTTCCAGGCGACCTTCTCCGTCGAGACGGTCGGGGGAGACATCCTGCCGTACCCCGGCGGTGCGGTTGTCAACGCGACGGTCGAGGATCGTGAGCTGGACTACCGGTTCCGGTATCACCTGAGCTATGCAGTAGGTCATGGCGTCGCCGCTACGTGGGACGATGCGCAGCCCGTCCAGCAGATCAGGACCGATTTCATGCCGACCCAGACGGTGCGACCGGTGAAGGCGTTGTTGACTGCGGATCCAACCCTCGACATGGGTTGGCTCGCTGACGAGACGATCGACCCGCGAATCGTGGACCAGCGCCTGCAAGCCTTCATCGCCAATTACTCCGATTGGGTCGCCTCATGCCGCGCCGAGGCCGCTGGCTCCGCGCCCGATCAAATGAAGATCGCGAGCGACATCGTCGCCAGAATGGAGCAGGCGCTAGACCGTGTGCGGGCGGGCATCCACCTGCTTGTCACAGATGAGACTGTGCGCCGCGCGTTCCGCATTGCCAACCGGGCTATGCGAATGCAGGCGCTCAGCCAGGCGAATCCGGAACCAGCGTGGCGGCCTTTCCAACTCGCTTTCATCCTGATGGCACTGCCGTCCACTGTTGACGGGCATCACGATGACCGGGATCTCGTCGACCTGATCTGGTTTCCGACTGGTGGCGGTAAGACGGAGGCATACCTTGGGCTTGCCGCGGTCGAGATGGTCCGTCGCCGCCTGACGCGGGGCCGCGAAGGCGGTGGGACGGCCGTCATAACGCGCTATACGATGCGACTGTTGACTGCACAGCAGTTCCATCGTGCTGCCCGACTCATCTGCGCACTGGAGCTTCTCCGTCGCGACGGCGGAGCGCTGCGTGGCGCTGCCCCGTTCAGTATCGGGCTTCTCCTGGGGAACTCGACGACCCCGGGCAGTTTCAAGGAAGCCCGGAAGCAGGTCGAGGAGGTTCGCAACCAGCTGAGCCCTCAGAGCCCATTCCAGGTGCGATCATGCCCCTGGTGCGACACGGCGCTGCTCCCACCTCGGCGGTCGGCCAGGGAAGAGGCGTACGGTTTTCACGGTACCTCGCGCAACTTCACGATCCGCTGCGTCAGCGACGACTGCCCCTTCCATGAGGCGCTGCCTCTCCAAGTGGTCGACGAGGCCATCTACGCTGACCCGCCGACCATCGTCGTGGCCACCGTTGACAAGTTCGCGAGACTCGCCTGGACATCGCGCGGTGGATCTGTGTTCGGCTTGGACGACGCGCCGTTCGACCCACCCTCGCTAATCATCCAAGACGAGCTGCATCTGATCGCGGGGCCGCTAGGAACCATCGTCGGCATCTACGAAGCCTCGATCCGTGCCCTGCTGACGTGGCGAGGCTTCAAGCCGAAGGTTGTCGCATCGACCGCGACGATCAGGTCCGCCGAGGATCAGATACGCGGGTTGATGGCGTCGCGGGTGGCGGTATTCCCCCCGAGCGGGCTCGACGCTGACGACAACTACTTTGCCAAACTGGATCCGACCGCTCCCGGTCGTCTGTATGTCGGCTTGATGCCGCAGGCGTTTGCGCCAGCGTGGTCTATCGGGCAAGCTGCCGGGCGCTTGCTGGCCGCAGCAGAGTCTGTGACCCTAGCACCGGCCGAGCGCGACGCCTACTGGACGCTCGTCATGTACCACAACAGCCTTCGCGAGCTCGGCCGAGCAGTCACCATCCTCCGGGACGACGTACGCATGAATCTGGACCGCGAACGAGAACGTGGCCTCACTGCCAGGTCCCTGACACCCGACGGAGTCTTCGAGCTAACCAGCAACGTCAGCTCCCACGAATTGGTTGAGGTGCTAGAACAACTGAACACCCCAGCGGACCAGGACGGAGTGGTGGACGCGATCGCCGCCACCAACATTCTCTCCGTCGGCATCGACGTCCCCCGCCTCGGGCTGATGATGGTCAATGGCCAGCCCAAGACCACCTCGGAGTACATTCAAGCGACAAGCCGTGTGGGACGCGACAGGGTTCCCGGCATCGTGCTCACCCTTTACCGATCCGGAAAGGCGCGGGATCGGTCGACGTTCGAGTCATTCAGGAACTACCACGGATCATTCTACCGATTCGTCGAGCCGACCTCCGTCACGCCATGGGCACTGCAGGCCCGTCGGCGAGCCCTGCGTGCGGCGCTTGTCATCCTGGTTCGACACGCAATCGGGTGGAGTTCGAACGACGCCGCGGGATCGTTCAACCCGTCGTCCGCCCAGGTCGAGAAGGCGATACGCCTGATTGTCGACCACATCACTGTCGCTGACCCGCGCGAGGCCCCCGAGGTCGAGCGTGAGCTCCGCAGCGCCGCCCTCGATTGGGGCTCCCGAGCCGCAAGCCGGACAGAGCCACTGAAGTACGAGTCGCGAGACCCCGGGGAACGACTGCTAAAGAACTTCGGCGACCCCTCAATCGGGTGGCCCACCATGCACTCGATGCGCTCGGTGGACAAGTCAGTCAGACTCCGCCCGGAAGGAGAGCGCGCATGACGAAACGAGTGCTGCAGCTCAGCCTCGCAAAGCTGATCACGCCGTTCAGTCCCGGAGCGATTGTCGACATCCTGGGCGAGTCGTTCGTCACCCTGACTGCGGATCGGTGGCCCAAGCGAAGCCTGTTGCCCGAGATCGAGTGCACGCGCCTGTCCACGAGGCTGGGGGTGCAACGCTTCTACGGCCCACCCTCTGTGGAGGACCCTGAAGACGCCCATGCCATCGGGGTCAACGTGGCCCGGTTCCCGTCGTGGCTGTTCTGCCAAACGTGCAGGCGCATGACCAGATGGACCAAGAAGGACGAGAACGGGGCGGCGCCTACGTGCCCACACGACGCGGGCCGCCTGGTACCGATGCGATTCGTCGTCGTCTGCAGGGAACGCAGCCACGCCACAGATGTGCCCTGGGTCGACTGGTTGCACCGCGCCGCCGACAGGGAAGTCACTTGCCACGACGCTGCGCACCTCCGCTTTCGACAAGTTGAGGGGGGCTCCCAAGGACTGTCCGGCCTCGAGGTTGCCTGTGACAGCTGCGGTACCCGGAGGACCCTGGCGGATCTGCGCTCAGACGTCTTCTCCCGCGAGGGCCTCAGCTGTCGAGGGATTCAGCCCTGGGACTACACCTGGGGGAACTGCTCGAGCCCACTGGAGGTCTTGCAGCGTGGTGCGACGAGCTTCCACTACTCCGAGAGCGAGGCAGCGATCGACATCCCGCCGCTGACCGGCTCGGTACTTGATACGCAGGATCGCATCACCTCACACCCACTATTCCCCGGCCTCAAGGAGACGCTCGATCAGCCGCATGCGCCCGCGCTTGCGAAGATGCTCGCCGACGCGGTGGGGGCGGACGCTTCAACCGTGATGGACGCAGCGCGAGCCGCCCGAGACGGCGCGATGGAGGAACGAAGTCCTCGCGGGACGATCCTCGCCGAGGAGTTTGCGGCGTTCCGGGCCGCTGCTCGCGACGCTGCCGACGAAGCCAACTTCAAGACAAGGGCAGTGCAACTCAATCTCGACTCCGACGACTCCGTGGAGCGCGCACTCGCAGCGGTCTTCGACAGCGTCGTTCTTGTCGATCGTCTTCGCGAGGTGCGCGCTGCACTCGGCTTCAAGCGGTACCGGCCCGACGCGCGACTGGTGGACTCGGTGGTCAACCACGGCACCGAGGCCTCGTGGCTGCCCGCCCACGAAGGTTTTGGGGAAGGGATCTTCCTTCGACTGGATCCACGCACGCTCGACCAATGGGCCGCCCAGGATTCGGTTCGGGCACGATCCTCAGAACTTGCCGACAAGTTCGCGCAGTCCCGTTTCGCGTTTCGCCTCCACCCCTTCACCCCGCAGTACGTTGCCCTGCACTCCCTTGCTCACGCCCTGCTTCGCGAGTTCTCGTTTACCTCGGGCTACTCGGCGGCGTCGCTCCGCGAACGCGTGTACTGCGAGTCGGCAGGTGACTACGGCGTGTTCATCTACACGACGTCCAGCGATGTTGAGGGCACGCTGGGCGGCCTCGTGCGCGAAGGGGAGCACGATCGGATTGGCACGGCGCTAGCTCGTGCCGCAGAGCAACTCAGTTGGTGCTCGAACGATCCGGTGTGCTCCGAGTCGCACCCACAGAACTTGGACGGCCTGAACCTGGCCGCTTGCCACTCGTGCCTTCTGGCCTCGGAGACATCCTGCGAAGGATCGAACCTCCTCCTCGATCGCGTCCTACTAGCGGGCAACGGTGAAGTCCCTGGACTCCTCTCCGAGGTGATTTCATCCGTCGCGTACGCGGGAAGGTAGCTGGTGGGTGAGGTGACCCCGTGCTGTCGGGCAGCTCGTGGCCTTCGCGTCCTGGCACTTGGGCGTGTCTCTTAACTGTAGGAGCCATCTGATGGTGGCGTTCAGCACGGCGGCGCCGCGGTAGACGATGCCGAGCTCGTCGTAACGGGTGGCGAACCCGCGCCATTGCTTGCCGTGGTTGAAGGATAGGCCGGGCCCACTCGTGCTCCTCATCCAGCAACCCGACGGCGGCGAATCCGTCGGGACCACGCAGCACGAATGTACGCTCGCCATTGATCCGGACCGTAACCCCGCCCTACGGGGTCACCAGAAAGGTAACGGGGCTCGTCCAGAGGGCTCATTTGGATGGTGGATACCAGATCTCCGCCTGCTGGAGCTTCGACTTGGTTCGCTGCCATTCTGATTCGAGGAAGCCTACTTCACCATGGGCGAGCATCCACAGGTCTCCATCCCGCTGACGCAGGTCCACGTAGAGATCTTCCACGTAGAGGCTCGGAATTTGAAGCTCCTGCACCCGCTGAACTGCATTGCGGAGCATGATATCACGCACCGAGTTGGAGTCATTGGTGTCGATATACTCGAAATCCGCTTGCGTCAGCAGGTGAGCCGGTAGCGCCTGCCAGGTTCTAGGGCCATCGCCCTGGTCCAATGTGTAAAGTAGTGGCCCTCGATCGGCCATCCTGCATTCCATCACGAAATGGCCGACCGTGAGTTCTCCCAGTTCCCCATCAATCTGAGACGACTCCCGCCGGTGCGGAGGGGCACCGGCTGCATGTCCGCGCTCCTCATCTGCCTCCCGTTGCACCTCCCGGGATGACTTCTCATCTCGAAGCTCACGCAGCCAGAAAACGAGGAATATCGTGATTGCCGCCAAAACAGTGGCCGATGCGAGCATCGAGAGAGTGAGAAATCCGTCCATACGTTCGCCCCATCCCCCTTTGGATCCCTGCCCGCAGCGCACACTCGTCGCGCGTGGCTTGGTCGTCAGGCCTTAGAATACCTTCGCTGGGGTGCCGAGGGTGATTGGGACCGGGATCGGATGGCCCACCGATGAGGCGGCGAAGGAAGGGACCGGGGAAGGATCTCCTCGTACGCCCAGTTCGCAATGGATACCGGTTTGAAGGTCTACTTCGCCGACATACTCGGCTGGCGCACACCGGCAGATGCACTCGACGAGCGCCTACACTCCCATGGACAAGCGGTGTTGCGACGACCAGTTGAATCCGCCGTGATCGACGAGGACAAGGAGGTGTTCGCGTGATCAATGCTTGGGTCGTGAGAGCTGGCCGGGACGGCCAGCAGGAGCAGGCCAACCTCGAGGCAGGCACCGCCACCGTCGGCTGGGCCGTCGGAGACCTCGCCGGAGCCTCCTCCCGCGACGACGTGCGCTCAGCCCTAGACGCCGCCTACCCGGACGACTCCCCGGGCCGGCGTGCCAATCACACAGGACAGATGTGGGCATTCCGCAGCCAAATCAAGCCCGGTGACGTGGTGCTGATGCCCTCCAAGCTGCGCCCCGGCTACATCTACCTCGGCAAGTGCGCCGGCCCCTACGAGTACGTGCCCGAAGAACAGGACCCCCAGCGCCGCCACCAGATCCCGGTGCAATGGCACGACGAGCCTGTCTCCAAGGCCGTCATCAAGGACGACCTCCTCTACTCGCTCAACGCCATCATGACGGTATTCAACCCGACCAGGAACAATGCCGGGCAGCGCGTGCAGGCGCTCTACGACACGGGCGCGGACCCGGGCAGCGCCAATGTCAGCGCACCCCCCCCGAAGCCGACGCCGACTGATCCTGCGACACCGGCCACCGAGGTCAGCGACCCGGATCCGACGCCCACGCTGGAGGCGATCCGCGACCGCATCCGCACCCATCTGGTCGAGAACTTCGGCGACCATAAGCTGACCCGACTAGGGCGTGTCTCCCAAAGATCTGGGTCGATGGGCGGGATTGTTGACTCATGTCTCGTTTTGCTGTGCTCGATGACGCTTCGTGGGCCCGGATCGAGCCGTTGATGCCGTCCTCGGACGGCCGCCGGGGGCGGCCCTTCCGTGACCACCGCGAGGTGATCGAAGGGATCATCTACCGTCTGCGGACCGGGATCGCCTGGCGGGACCTCCCCGCGTCCTTCGGCCCCTGGCAAACCGTGTGGAAGAGACACAAGCGATTCAGCACCGACGGCACCTGGGATCGCATCCACGCCCGGCTGGTCGCTGAGGCCGACGCCAAGGGCGAGGTCGACTGGACCGTCAGCGTGGACGCCACTATCAACCGCGCCCACCAACACGCCACCAACACCAAGCGCGTCGAGCGACCAGCGGGCCTCACAGGGGGCTGAATGGAGTTACAAGAACTCCTCCGCAGACCCCGCCCACGAGCCACCCGACCACGCGATCGGACGCTCCCGCGGCGGGTTGTCCACCAAGATCCATCAGCTGGTCGACGGCCGCAAACGCCCCCTGACGATCACGCTGACCGCGGGCCAGGCCGCTGACTCGCCGGTGCTGAAGTTCCTCTTGGCCGACCTCGCTGTCAAACGGCCCGGGCCAGGCCGACCACGCACCCGCCCTGAGGCGGTGCTGGGCGATAAGGCCTACTCCGGTCGCGGCAACCGGACGCTGCTGCGCAGCAAACGCATCACCGCCGTGATCCCGCAGCGGGCCGACGAGATCGGACACCGGCAACGCCGCGGGTCCGCAGGCGGACGCCCTCCAGCGTTCGACAAGGTCACCTACAAGAACCGCAACGTCGTGGAGCGCTCCTTCAACGACCACAAGCAATGGCGCGGCATCGCTACCCGATACGACAAACACGCAGCCATCTACCGAGGAGGCGTTGTCCTACGCGCGATCACCCTCTGGCTTCACGCATAAGGAGACACGCCCTAGTGCTCGGACACGGCCAAGTCCCGTGGCTGGTGTAGAGAGCCGGCGGTGGAGGCGACGGCACCGGGGACCTCCACTCGACCGCTGCTACCACCAGCGCCCGTCCGAGGGCGGAAAGAGGTACCGAGTCGACGGTCGCATGGTGGGTGGACTGACCTCTTCTCGCCGATGAACCAGCACGGAATGGCCGATGAGCCAGAGCGGCGGCTCAGTCGTCGAGCGGTCCTGGATAGTTCAGGCGGGAAGAACGAGGTTCCCGATCAGGAAGAACAGCCAGAACGCGACGGTCAGGCCACTCGCGACGAGTCCCACCCACGTCGGCCAATGTCGGTCACCGCGCCGGAGGGCATACACGCCGAGCGCGAGCCCGACCAGCGAGAATGAGATCGACGCCAGCGGCACCAGCTGGGAATTGGACACCGTCACGTCGCCCTCGTCACCCGACGGTGCGGTGCGGCTCAGCAGCAAGGGCCAGACCAGCGCGACAAGTGAGACCAGGCCGAAGCCGAGGGAGGACCACGCCGGGAGCGTGGGACGTAGTGGGGGACCCGAAGCAGCTGGTCTTCTACGGTCGATGGTGACAATCACCCCGACGATGATGAAGGCGAGCACGACAGCCACGAGTGTGACGAGCATGACCCCTCCCGGGATTCACCGCCCTTTCGGGCTACTTCCCATGCTATTCCTGCGGGTCGCCGGCCGCTGTCCAATCGCGATCGCCGTATCGTTCACTTGAGGCTCCCGCCGCCTGACATTCGCGCCTGGGTGCCTCCTCCTCAGGAGAACACCCTTGCCAAACCTTCTGTCCTCCTTCAGCTGGAGCGACGCCACACACACCCCCTACATCGACGACCTCGCCGACGACCAACGCTGGTCCACCTGGGACTCCATCGAGCGACTCCGTCGCGGACCCCAACCCTGGCCCGACTGGCTGGTGACCGCCGCGGCCGCCGTCGACACCGACCTCGGCCTCCTCAAATCCGGGAAGGAGGCCGACGTCTCCCTGCTCGAGCGCGCCGTGCCCGACGACCCGTCGCGGTCGTGCGTCATGGCCGCCAAGCGCTACCGCTCCAGCGACCGGCGCCTGTTCCACCGCGACACCGGCTACACCGAGGGTCGCCGCGTCCGCAACAGCCGCGACACCCGAGCGATGGCACGGAAGTCCGGCTACGGCCGCGGCTTCGAGTCGGGCCTCTGGGCGCATGCGGAGTGGGCCGCGCTCGTGACCCTGCATGTGGCCGGGGTTCCCGTGCCGTACCCGGTGCAGATCGACGGGACGGAGATCCTCATGGAGTTCATCGCCGACGGCGACGCCGCGGCCCCGCGCCTCCACCAGACCCGACCGTCGCCGTCGCAGCTGCAGTCGCTCTTCGCGCAGCTCCTCACCGCGATGCAGACGATGGCCCGCCTCGGGCTCGTCCACGGCGACCTCAGCCCCTACAACACGCTGGTGACCGGGCTGGACGACGTCGAGCCGCGACTGGTGATCATCGACGTGCCGCAGCTGGTCGACCTGGCCGCGAATCCGTACGCCTTGGAGTACCTCCACCGCGACTGCACGAACATGGCGGCCTGGTTCACCCGGGCGGGGCGGGAGGTGGACGCCGACGACCTTCTGGGGCAGGTGCTGGCACACGCTTGGTGAGTTCGAACCGCAGGGCGCCGGTGAGGAATCGCTGCAGGGGCGAAAGGAAGCAACATGAGCGAGCGTTGAATCGGATTCTGAGCCCGAAGGCGGGTCCTGCGGCTGCACCCCTTGATACGTTGAAGCATGGTTCTTGCCAGTAGCCCGCTCGTCGCTCAAGTCCGTGACCTTGGTGTGCAGTTCCTGCGTAACGACGTCAACATCTCCGGTCAAGACGCCGTAACCTCCATTGAACTGCCCGCAGATGAGACCTTCTGGATCTTCGGAGACACCCTTGAGGGGCCGTTCGAGACCGTGCGCCACCTTCCTCTCACCGAGGTGCTGTCAAACACCGGCGCCATCGTCCCGCTGCAGGACATCTCACAAGGAATCAAGCAGTTCAACTACCTGACTGAGCCTGGCGGGAACCGGGCACGCCAACTCATCGCATTCGAGCCGCCGGAGCACAAGTCCACCCAGCGACTGTGGGCCATTCACGGCACCTACCAGAACGATCACCTGTACCTCTACTACCACCGCATCACAATGGATCAGAAGCTCGATGTGTTCGAGACCTTCCAACTCGACGGCATGGGCATCGCCAAGGCCGATAAGGACTACCAGTTCACCCGGTTGGTCGCACCCGACGGCACGCACGAGTTCTGGAAGGGCGACCAGCCGGGCTTCGGTGTCTTTGTCCAGGAGATCGATGGCTGGCTGTATCTCTGGGGCTCTGTCCAGCCGGAAGAGAAGTCCAGCGGCGAGATGTACCTGGCTCGCGTGCGGCCCTCCGAGCTGGAGGACCTCAGCGCGTACGACTACCTCGTCACCGCTCCCACACGCGAGAACCCCCACGTGGAGCCTCAATGGTCCAAGACATGGGCGCCAACGGCCTGCCTGTTCGACAACGTTCCGAACGAGATGTCGGCAGCATGGAACGACTACCTGGGCTGCTTCGTGTCGCTGACCACGTACCGGCGCGAGAACATGCTCGTTATCCGCACGGCGCCTCAGATGTGGGGACCATGGAGCGAGCCGGAGGTCTTCTACCGGCCCGAGAAGACCAACGAACGGTCGCTCTTCAACGCCGGCAAGGAGCACCCCGAGTTCGCCCACACGGGCGGCAAAGTCACGTACATGACCTTCATCGACTCAGAGGTGTATGTGCCGCACTTGATCGAGATCACCTACGCGTAGGGGTTGCGTCGACGGTGATCACGGGGCTTCCGCCCACTGCTCCACGCAGACCATTTCAGTTCACTGACCATGATGGGCTTCATCGAGGGTCAGGCAGGCGCCCAACGGCAAGGCTTGCCATGGCGTCATCCAGAGCCGCCAGCTCATCGCCCCCGGCCACGCGCAGGACGCTCTCGCGAATCCTGGTCCTCTCTGTCTCCCGAGAGCTTGGCGACACTGTGGCCAGAAGTTTGTGCGTTCCAATGGCGACGGCGATCGTCACAGGTCGTGCCATGCCGTGCTTGGCGGCGAGCGCCAGGGCACCCAGGAAACGGTCGCCCTCGGCCATCTTGCGCTGCGGGTCCCGCCCGACCCGTTCGACGGTGTCGTGCAGCGCTCGGTTGGCGAAGCGGCGAAGTAGGTCCTCCACGTTCGAGCGCACTGAGTCGAGTGGCTCGCCGTATTCGAGCGATAGTGCACGAGCAGCGGTGTCCATGACCATGTGGACGCGGCGGAATACCTCGGGGCGACGGATCGCATCGGCGATCTCTTCATCCCCCATCAATTCGCCCAGGTAGGCCGTCAGGCAGTGCCCGAGATTGTGCAGGTAGAGCTTGCGGTCAGAGTAGAACGCGAACGGGATATCGCGGCGGCAGAGCAAGTCCGGCACATCGGGGAGCGGCGCCCTGGCGGCAGCGCAGTCGAAGGGGAGCTCCCGATACGGCTCCACGGCAATCCAACTTGGATCTTCCGCACGGCGCTCCGCGCTCGGCACGGGAATCATGCGCCCGATCGACGTCTCCAACACCCCGACGGATGCCAGGACCTCGCCGGCGTCTTCGCCAAGCGTCTCGGCTAGGAGGTCGCGCAGCACCTTGCTCGCATTGTGAAGGTTCTCGGCGAGCATGATGTCCAGCGGACCTCCCTCGGCAGCCGCACGTCGCCGCAGCCCCTCGGCCAGGGCAGGGGCGATGTACTTCATGTTTGCGGCCCCCACAGCGGTGGCGAGGAAGTCAGCCGAGGCCACCGCCGCTGCGACACCCTCCACATCTCGCCCATCGACGGCCTCGACGCCCGTGACCAGGCGTTCCTCGCTGTACTGGTCGGAAAGGGTGACGTGTCGGTAGCTTCCGGTGTTCAACGCCGCGATCAGTGCGGCGTCGGTGTCCACGAACGTCACCCGCCAGCCTGCCTCGGAGAAGATCTGACCGATGAAGCCGCGGCCTACGCTGCCGGCTCCGAAAATCGTGATCCGGCTCACAGTGAGCTCGCATCCAGATCGCTGAGACTCTGCCCCCGCAGATGCCGACCGACGACGGCCCGGGCGAACTCGCCCGCCTGTCCGGGTTCATACCCGAGTTGGAGCGCACGCAGCAGCCCGGCCGTGAGCGCATCGCCAGCCCCCACCGTCGTCTTGGGGCTCTCGATTCGCTCGGCCGGGAACCAACGGACCTGATTGGCCCAGATATCGGAGAGGGGGGCGACCACGCGCCCCGCTCGCGCGAGACGTTCAGCGCCGGCGGTGACCAGGACGAATCCTGAGGAGCCTGCGGACAACTGCACAACCGCTGCCCCCCACTGAAGCATCTCGGTAGCGAGTGCGGTCATCGTCTCCCGCGTTGGTCGCTCGGTGAGCTGGAGAGCGCTTGCCATGTCGTCCCAGCTGGGCGACCACACGTCGGTGTGCGGGATGGTGCGGGCGAACCAGGTGCGCCAATCGGTCTGTGATGCCACTGACCCATCTGCGACGTGTGCTTGGTCCAGTGACGTGGTGATCCCCCGTGCACGGCTGGCCTCGAACGCCTCAGCCAACGCGGCGCTGTCTCGGCACAGTCGGGGCAGCAATGACGGATAGCCGACGTGGAAGACTTCGGTGTCTGAGCCCACCTCGACAGCCCGCGGATCGAACTCGGCATTGGCTCCCTCGTACTGCCAGAAGGTTCGGTCATGGCCTCCGTGCTCGATCACAATGCTGTAGGAAGTCCCCAGCGAGGCCGACGTGGCCAGCTGGGTGGCGCCGGAGATCGTGCGCCCAAGCAGGCGCTGGCACAGATCCCCCAGCTCGTCATCGCCGACGGTGGCCTGCGCCTCGACCTTGGCCCCGAGTCGCGACAGGGTCCCACCGGTGTTGGCGACGGATCCGCCGAGCTGTTGGCCGAGAGCGCCCACGGCGTACAGGATTCCCGGCTCCATGCCCGGGCTGTGCCCCTGGAGTGAGGGGGTGAGGTCCACGCACACGTGGCCAGCAGAAACTATAGTCATCGTCGACCTGCTCTAGTAGGATGCAGAACAACGTTATCCTACCTCGCGCCGTCGAGGCTCCGCGAGAGCCAAAATCTGGCTGGTTTCTCCTCTCGCCGAGGATACGCCGGGCTAGGCTGCGCGAAGGGGCAAGATGCATCCAGATCTGACACACGGCAGGGGGCTCCGGCCGCCCACGATGAAGGACGTCGCGGCGGCGGCGGGCGTAGGCCTCAAGACCGTGTCCCGGTTCGTCAATGGGGAGTCGAACATCAATCCCGAACTGCGGCAACGGATCGCCGCGGCCATCGAGCAACTGGGCTACCGACGTAATCTTGCGGCAGCGAGCATCCGCCCCGGATGGACCAGCCGTGTCATCGGGATGATCACCAGTGATCTCGCCAATCCGTACTACTCAACTCTCGCTCACGCTGTGGAGTCGGTGGCATGGTCGGCTGGATACTTGCTCACGACCTTCAGTTCCGAAGAGGACGGCGAGCGGCACGACCTCGCCGTCGAGCGGCTGATCGATCAGCGCGTGGACGCCCTGTTGGTGGTGCCACCGCGACGTCCAGGCAAGCAGTGGTCTGAGCTGCCCGGCGCACGCCCGCCAGTGGTCTTCCTCGACCGTCCGTCGGTGCTGGATGGCGCGCCCTGTGTGCTGGCTGACAATGCCGGCGGCTCGCGCGAGGCGGCCTTCGAGCTCGCCCGACTTGGTGCGCAGCGGATCGCGTTCGTTGGCGACTCCGAGGAGCTGTACACGATGTCCGAGCGGCTCCGCGGCTATCGCGACGGGCTGGCGCAGGCCGGGGTCCGCCCCGGGCCCATCTCACACGAGGCGCACTCGGAAGAAGAGGCGCACGAAGTGGTGACTGCCCTGCTGGAGGAGGGGTCGGCCGACGCCGTCTTCGCCGCGAACAACCGCGCCGCGATCGGCGCGCTGCATGCTTTCGCCGACGCCGCCCGTCGTCTCCCGATGATTGCCTTCGACGACTTCGAGGCTGCGCAGGTGCTTCGCCCCCGCATTTCGGTCGTCAGCCAGGACGTGGTGCGTATGGGCGCACTGGCCGCAGAGATCGCCATCGGTATCCTCCACGGCCAGCCTCCCTTTTCGGATCGAACGGTGCTCGGCACGCGGTTGATCCTCCGCGGCTCCGAACTTCCTGACGCGCATCTTTAGCCGTCCATTGCATCAAGGCGCCGCGAGATGGACTATGCTCGCTGGACAACGTTGTTTAAGGGCAAGGAGGCCAGAGTGACGCACCTCGAAGAGCTGCGCCAGCACCGAACAGAGTTGCTCGACTTCTACCAGCCGCGGGTATGTCTCCCTACGGGAGGTTACGCGTACCTCGATGCGGAAGGCTCACCACTGCCCGAGGAGGGAGCGCAGCTCTGGCTGAACGCTCGGATGCTGCACTGTTTCTCGATTGCCTCCATGCTGGGCCGACCTGGGGCGGCGCAAGTCGCCGAACACGGGATGGAGCACCTCTACGGTGGAGCGGGACAGGACGCTGAGCACGGGGGCTGGTTCGCCGTAGTGGGCGGCGCCACCCCCTCCGACAACAAGGAACTGTACGGTCAGGCGCACGTGCTGCTGGCCGCCTCCTCAGCAACTTTGGCTGGAATGGACAAAGGTCGTGCCCTCTTGGCGGACGCCCTCGACGTGATCGACCGGCACTACTGGCGCGAGCACGACCAACGCGCTGTCGAGGCCTATGACCGCAGCTTCGCGCAACTCGACGAGTACCGTGGACAGAACGCCAACATGCATCTGACAGAGGCATATATCGCAGCGTACGAGGCGACGGGTAACCGAGAGTTGCTTGACCGGGCATACGGGATCGCTGGCCACATCGCCGGTCGAGCGGCAATGTCTCACGAAGGATCTTGGCGTCTTCCGGAGCACTTCGATGCCAGCTGGCATGTGCTCTGGGACTTCAACCGTAATGACCCGCGCCACCCGTTCCGTCCGTTCGGGTCACAGCCGGGTCACTGGCTCGAATGGGCCAAATTGCTCATGCAGCTGAGTCGCCACGGATTCGACGACCCGTGGGTGCTGGCTGCTGCACGGAATCTGTTCGACGGTGCGTTCTCCGATGCTTGGGGGGAGGGCGGTGGCTTCGTCTACACCGTGGACTGGGACGGAAAGCCGGTCGTCCCTGAGCGCTTCTTCTGGGAGCCCGCGGAGGGCATGGGGGCCGCGCACCTGCTCTGGCAGCACACGCGTGAAGAGCGGTACGCCGAAGCTTACGAGACGATGTGGAACTACGTCGTCAAGCACTTCGTCGACCACCGTTATGGCTCTTGGTTCCCTGAGTTGGACGAGCAGCAGCGGCCCGTCACGCATACGTGGGCGGGCAAGCCGGACCTCTACCACGCGTTTCAAGCGACACTGTATGCCGAAGTCAGCGAACCAATCGGGCTGGCGTTGTGGGCATCTCGACAGGCCGAGGCGCGCAGGCGCTGAGGCAATAGAACACAATCATCACGGTTTGGTAACGCTAGCTGACATCGTTGTCTCATCCGTGTACTGTAATCCGCACGGCCCCGCACGAGAGCGGGACCCAAGGTCAAAGGAGATCGCAGAATGCTGTCCAAATCCCTTCGATTCTTCTCGCTCGCGGTGGTCGCGGCGCTCTCCCTGAGCGCATGTGGCAGCGGCGACGGGACGGAAACCGACGCGTCCCCAGTGGACGAAACAACCACAGCCGCCGCGGAGACAGCCGCAGAAACCGAGTCTGCGGAGGAGACCACCCCTGCCGAGGCATCGGGTGAAGCGCTGACCATTGGCCTGGTCATGCTCCAGGGCGACGACTACTTCCGAAACGTCCAGATCGGCATGGAACAGGCTGTCGAAGCCGACGGCGGCACCGTGATCCCGTTCAACTCGAACAACGATCCCGGCAACGAGGCCCAGGGAGTGCAGAACCTCATCACCCGCGGCGTCGACGGCATCACCATGCAGCCCGTGGCCGCGGACGCTTCCGTCGCCACTGTGCGCCTCGTGCGTGACGCCGGCATCCCGATCATCTGCACCGGCAACTGCTCGGGTGAGTTCCTGACACCCGAACTCGTGGACGGTGCGGCCCAGTCCGACAACACCGCTCTCGGTACCGCCACAGGCGAGGTCGCAGCCGAGTACATCGAGGCCAACCTTGACGGCACCGCGACCATCGGCATCCTGAACTGCGACTCCGCAGCCGAGACGTGCAAGCTCCGGAAGGCCGGCTTCATCAAGGCCCTCGAGGACGCAGGAATCGACTTCACGATCGCTGCTGATCAGGAGGGCTACCTCGCCGACCGCGCCACGCCGGTGGCGACCAACATGCTCTCGGCCAACCCCGCCATCGACGTGGTGTGGGGTTCCAATGAGGGCGGCACCGTGGCGCTGGTGACGGCGGTGAAGCAGGCTGGTGCGGACGTCGCGGTCTTCGGGACGGACATCTCCGAACAGATCGCCGGTTTCGTGCAGGAGGGCTCGCTCCAGGCGACCACCGGTCAGGATCCGGTGAGCACCTCCGCGAAGGCCTACGAGATGGTCAAGAACGCCATCAATGGTGAAACCAATGAGCCCTTCGAGGCTCTGGTCCCCGGTATCACCTACCGCACGGATGACCAGTCCACGGTCGACGAGTACCTGGCCAACCGGTGACCGCACTTGACGAGGTCGTCCTCGAGTGTGAGGACCTCAGTAAGAGCTATGGCAGGGTGCAGGCCCTGGACAAGGTCTCGCTGACCCTTCACAGGGGCGAGGTGCGCGCACTGCTTGGCAAGAATGGTGCGGGCAAGTCGACGCTCGTCAAGCTCCTTTCAGGAGTGGAACACCCTGACAAGGGGGCCGGCGAGATCCGTCTCGCCGGCCAGCCGGTCAGGTGGAGCAGTGCCCTGGCAGCGCAGCACGGAGGCATCACGGTGGTTCACCAGGAGTTCAGCTTGGTCCCTGAACTCAGTATCGCCGAGAACATCACCTTGGGTCATTGGCCCAGCCGCGGGGGGATTGTCGACAAGGCCGAGATTCGACGCCGAGCATCCAAGGCGATGGCCATGCTCGGAGTGGAGCTGCCCCTCACGTGGCCGGTCAGCCGTCTGTCCACGGCTGAGCAGCAACTCGTCGAGATCAGCAAGGCCCTCAGTGTCGAGCCGAAGGTGTTGATTCTCGACGAGCCCACAAGTGCTCTCAACTCGGCAGAGGTCGAGGTCCTGATTGCTCTTCTGCGACGCCTAGCCTCACAGGGCGTGTCCATCATCTATGTGTCCCATCGCATGCGGGAGATCCCCGCTGTGGCAGACACCCTCACGGTGCTTCGTGACGGCCGCGAGGTCGCCACGCGCCGGGTGAAGGACGTCTCGACGCAGGAGGTGGCCAGCCTCATCGCGGGCTCGAACCGCGCCACGGACGCCCAAGGGCTTCTGAAGAAGCGCGAAGTCTCTGATGAGGTCGTGCTCGAGGTGAAAGGTCTGAACGTACCGGAGGTGCTGGAGAATGCCTCGTTCAACCTGCACCGCGGTGAAGTGTTGGGCCTCGCTGGCCTGTTGGGCTCCGGCCGCACTGAGTTGCTGGAGACCATCTTCGGTCAACGTCCGAATGGGTCGGGTGAGGTCACGGTGTTGGGGAGGAAGCTCGGCGCCCGACGCCCCGGGAAGATGCTCGACGCCGGCGTGGGCATGACCACGGAGGATCGCAAACGCTCCGGCATTGTGCCCGTGCTCAGTATCGCCGAGAACATGATGCTGTCGGCCCGTGGTCGCGTGCTGGGCGGCCCCATGCTCGACATCGCCGGTGAGCGCGCGAGCGCGGACAGCCTCGTCGAGAAACTGCGAATTCGCACCGATGGCCTCAGGCAGCCCATCGGCACCCTGTCCGGGGGTAACCAGCAAAAGGCGGTCATCGGTCGATGTCTGGCGAGCAACATGAAGGTGCTGCTACTCGATGAGCCCACTCGGGGCGTCGACGTCGATGCGAAACGGCAGATCTACGACCTGATCCGGGAGCTCGCAGATGCAGGCGTGGCTTCCGTCTTTGTCTCCTCGGAACTGGAGGAGCTGAGTCAGGTCTGCGATCGCGTCCTGATCCTTCGAGACGGCGGCATTCGTGAAGAACTACCAGGCGACGAGGCGACCAGTGAACGTCTCCTCGCGCTGGCCATGACGGGAAAGGAAGGTCACGTCGCATGAGCACAGGGGCGACGGCTGTAAGCAACGGGCGGTTCAGCAGGGTGCGCGATGCCTTCGCCTGGGAAGGGACCGGCCTACTCGGCGTCCTGGTCATCGTGTTCGTGTTGCTGTCCATTTATGCGCCGAACTTCCTGACCACGGCGAACCTCCTCAACGTACTCCAGCAGGCGGCCTTCTTCGGCATTGTCGCTTTCGCCATGACGTTGGTCATCGTTTCCGGTGAGATCGATGTGTCCGTGGGTTCGTCGGCCGCTCTCACCTCGTCCCTGGTCGGATACATGGTGGCCAGCATGGGATTCTCAATGCCGCTTGCGGCCCTCATAGCGGTGGCAGTGGCTGTGTCGCTGGGCGCCTTCGTTGGTTGGATCCGGCATGTTTTCAACGTGCCGACGTTCATCGGCACCCTGGCGTTGTTTCTGGCGCTACGTGGTGCCGCTCATCTCGTGACGAACACCTTCCCGATCCCCATCGACTCGGGAGAGTTCTTCTACTGGGGCACCGGTCGAATCTTCGGCGTCCCCGTGGCTGCCCTCTACCTGCTGATCGCATTCATCGTCGTGGCGTTCATTGCGAACTTCACTGTTTTTGGCCGCTCCGTCTACGCCGTCGGCGGCAATGCAAGGACTGCCCAGATCTCCGGCATCAATGTTCTGAAGGTCCGCATCTTCGTGATGGCCATCAGCGGATTCACCGCGGGCATCACGGGCCTCCTCCAAACCGCACAGTTGGCATCGGGAAACAGCAACATCGCGCAGGGCCTGGAGTTCGATGCCATTGCGGCCGCCGTTATCGGCGGGACAGCAATGTCAGGCGGCAAGGGCTCCGTCGTCGGAACGCTCATCGGCGTGCTGTTCGTCGCAATTCTTCTGAACGGAATGGTGCTGCTGGGCCTGAACCCCTACTTCCAGCAGGTCGTTCGGGGTGCGCTGGTGCTCTTCGCAGTGCTCATCAACGTCGTGCGCACGAGGCGCAGCCACACGTGATCGAAACCCCAAATCAACATCTGTGACCCGAAAGGACAACTCAAGTGCCGCTCTACGAGTTCTATGACAACGCCACCAACGACATCCCGCTTTCCCGTGAACATCTCGAACGGGCAGCATTCGGGACCGACGCCGTCATTGAGAAACTGGTCAATGCTCTCTCCGAGGGGGCTTGCATGGGAATCGACGGTTGGTATGGCGTCGATTGGAGGGCGCTGACGGGATCCCTCTCCGACGCCGCACGGGCCAAAGGTATTGACCTCACACTGGTCCCCTCCGCGCAGCTGTACATCTCGCAGGAGGAGATCGCCGAGTACCAGAAGAAATACGAGACCGACGATCCGTCGTTCGGTTGGGTCAACTCCGACGGCCATCTGGAGGACCTCCTCGACAAGAGCGCCGTGCAGGACCTGAAGGAGCAACTCGGGAAGGGTGAGGGCACGGTCGTCGTCTACGGCCCGGGCGCCTGCGTGAAAGACCTCGAGGGGAGCTACGACACCCGCGTCTACGCCGACTTCACCATGCAGCCGATGCTGTGGCAGATGTGGGGTGGCGAGCTTGTTCCGTTCGGCACGGAGGAGCCCTCGGAGAACTACTTCTGGAAGAAGTACTACTACAACGACTTCTACCTGCTCTACCGGCAGAAGAAGGTGGCGTTCGAGGCGATGGACATCTACGTCAGCGCCGTCCACACCGACGCGCTGGTTGCCCTGGAGCGCGAGGGCTACAACCACGTCATCGACGAGTTGGTCAAGCGCCCGATCAAGCAGGTCAAGATCCTGCAGCCAGGTCCGTGGGGCGCCTACCGCTACAAGGACCTGTGGGAGGTCCCCGGACTGGAGGCGAATGCTTGGAACGAGCTCGCTGGGATCGAACTGAGCATTCTGGTCAATCTGGGCGATGAGGTGCTGCTGAACATGCCGACCCAGAACATCATGCAGCGGCCGGAACAGCTTGTCGGCAAGCATGTCCACGAGAACTACCCGGACCTCTTCCCGCTGCAGGTGTGGCTCGACGACGGCTACTTCCCCAAGCCCGTTCCGTTCGAGCGCTCCAGCATGCCGATCCACGACCACCCGAGCACTGACTACGTCCGTGAGCACTTCAATGAGCCCCTCGGACGCTACGAGACGTACTACATCATTGAGTCGTACAAGGGTTCCAGCACGTGGATGGGTTACAAGGAGGACGCGGACCTCGAGGAGTGGGAGCGGCTCTGCCGGGAGTCCGAGAACCTCAAGGAAATCCCGAACTGGCAGGACTACGTGTGCCGCTGGGACACGAACGTCGGTGACCTCTTCCTCATCCCACCTGGCACCACCCATGGGCACGGGGGCAACCAGATGATTCTCGAGCTCGACACCGGACCCTCGGTGGCAGGCACCGAGTACTCGTTCTTCACCTACGACTTCGCGCGACCCACGTGGGACGATGAGACGAAGACGATGACGGGCAAGCCCATGAAGATGCACACGGCGCACTCGTTCGACAACCACAGGTGGATCAGGGAGAGCCGAGTGCGCTCACACCATCGGGCTCGACCGATTACTGTCGACGGCGACGGCAAGTTCCGCAAGGACCAGTACACGACCATCCCCGAGATGCCGTTCCACATCGAACGCGTCTTCCTTGAGCAGGAAGCGGTCAACGACACGGAGGGTAAGTTCGTGCACATTGCCACCCTGGCGGAGGGCAAGCGGGTCACGGTCCGTTCCAAGGAGAACCCCGAGTGGTCGACGAGCATCGATCGGTTCCAGTCCTGCATCATCCCGGCCGGCATGGGTGAGCACGAATACCTCAATGAGGACGGCTCACATGCCCTGATCGTGATCATCCGCCTCAAGGAGGGGTAAGCCGCCTTGATACACATTTCGGGAGGAGGGGTCTCAGCCCGCATCGCGCTGCACGGCGCGTCGGTGGCTGCCACCTTCGAACTGGGGGACAGCCGCCACGACCCCTTCTACGAAGCCCCATGGTTGGGCCAGTGGCACGATGACCCGCTGCTGGCCCACCTCCGAGGGGACTTCGTCTGTGTCCCGTTCGGGATGCCTGGGCATGGCTTCGCTGCCAACCACGAGTGGGAGTCGCTTACGGTCTCGGCCGAGCGCGCCCTGCTGTCAATCGCCTATCCACAGGACCATCCGGTGGAGCGAGTGAGTCGGGAAGTGGTCTGTGAGGACGGACGCCTGCAGTTTTCTGACAGCATCGTGATGCGCGAACTCGCAGCGCTGCCTCTGGGTCTGCACCCCATGTTCCGGCTGCCGGAAGGTCTGGGAGACGCCCGGCTCGAGTTGCCGCAAGTGGCCACCATCCTGACCCCGCCGAAGCCGCCGGAATCGACGGCACGGCTACTGCCAGGCCAACGATTCACTGATCCGACTCGCGCTCCCAGCGTCGATGGGGTTGCAGACCTCACCCGCCTGCCATGGGCCGGAAAGTCCGAGGATCTGGCTCAGTTGGTTGACGTGTCCACGGGCCGTGTGGGGCTCGTGGTGGGGGGAGTGACGACGGCGCTGGAATGGGACACGGCCATGCTGAAGCACTGTCTCCTATGGATCAGCAACCGGGGTCGCGACTACACGCCTTGGGAGGGCCGAAACCTCTGCCTTGGGGTCGAGCCAGTGACCTCCGCTTTCGATTTGGGTGTGAGCGCGAGTGCGGGTGACAACGAGGTGTCGCGCGAAGGGTTCCAGACGTCTGTCGCACTCGCGCCCGGGCAGCAGCACGTGCTTCGACACAGCGTCACGGTCACGGCTGGGGCCTAGCAGGACTCCCCGACTGCGGCGGCCCCAACGAGAGCTGAGGCCTCACTGTCCGCAGCCTTCACCACGCGCACGGCCGCACCCGAAGTGGACGCCTCGTGAATCCCGGGGACGAACCAGGTCTCGATGAGGTCCCAGGAGTTGGCGATCGACCCACCAATCGCCACGACCTCCGCGCGGAAGGCGGAGACCCAAGGAGCGAGAGTGGTCGCAAGCGCGGCATACGAGTGCTGCAGGATTTCGGATGCCAGTGCGTCCCCTGCCCGGGCCATGCGAGCGATCTCCTTGACTTCGAGCCGTTGGGCAGTCCGACGCGCGTAGGCATCCACAATGGCGCGCGTGGAGAAGGTCTCCTCGATGGGGCGTCCCTCGAACTCCAAGAGGTAGATCCAGCCATGCGGGGGCACCGCTGGACCGCTTTCGACGGGCTTCCCATGTTCCAGGAAGCATGACCCCAGTCCTGTACCGAGTGTGAGGGCGATCAGCCTCTCGGGCCGGCCCGCCAACTTGTACTGGCCGATCCCGAAGGCTGTCACATCATTGACGAAACACACAGTGGTGCCCAGTCGAGTGCGCAGCATCTCACCCAGCGGCAGCCCCCGAAGAGAGCCGAACTTCGCGACGCCCTCGAAATCCCCCACACCCGTGCGGTAGTCGAATGGTCCAGGAATCGCCACGACCAGTGGGAGTCCTCGGGCCCGCGATCCCAGACCTTCCACGCCATCCACGAACGTCTGCACGATCATGTCTGCGCTTCCCGAGCTGTCCAGTTCGAGTCGATGAGCCTCCAGGACCTGATCGTGCGCGCAGTCCACTATGGCGGCGGTAACGTGGCTACCGCCCACCTCGAGAACTGCACGCATCAGGCAGGTGCCCGATCGGTGAACCGAAGATCGGGACCTGTGATGGAGCGCGGGAAGTCCGTCCCCCGCACGAACGCCGTCAGAGTCGCGCACTCCTTGACCCCGTCCGCCGGCCTGATCGTGTAGTCCCCCACCAGAGCAGGCACGATGAAGGTTTCGGCGTAGTGCACTTCGTATGGCTCGAAGGCGCCTGTGGGGCTCTCCACGACGGCAGCTCGGCCCTCCACGAGATTGATGACGTGCACCGTCGACTCCGTGTTCCGTGGGGTCGGCACGCTGAACCAGTGTCGAACGGTGTTGATGAACTCCAGCTCGTGCAGGCCAGTACGCTCGATCCGGTAGCCGTCTCCCTCCTCCAACGGTTCGATCCGGTTGATCAGGTTCCTCTCGACCCACTCCTTGTCACGGTCCCACTGCACGTTCGGGCGCGCGTGCTCGAGGTGGACGGGCCGGGGCTTCCCATCGAGACCAACACGGTCCCAGTCCCACATCTTGAACGTGAAGATGTAGGAGGTCGCCGAGATCTCGAGCACCATGGTGTTGCGGGTGGAACAGTGAATCGTTCCAGCCGGGATCAGCACGTGATCATGCTTCTTGGAGTCGAAACGATTGACGAACCTCTCGTCCGGGAATGTGCCCTCTCCGCGCTGAGCCTTGTCCAGCTCATCGAACATCTCATCGAGGTCCGCATCCGGCTTCCGGCCGAGGTAGACGCCACCGTCCTCACCCACGTCCAGCATGTAGTAGCTCTCGTCCTGGGTGTACTTCATTCCGAACTTCTCCTGGATGTACCCGGTGAGGGGGTGCACCTGGAGCGAGAGATTTCCGCCTCCCATGGTGTCCAGGAAGTCGAAGCGGATGGGGAAGTCCGCGCCGAAGCGGGCGAACGTGCCTGGACCGAGGAGCTCGACCGGCTTGCGGAGCACCAGGTTCATCGACGGCATCTCGACCCGCACGCCGTCGATGTCGAGGGCCAGCGAGTTCTCCTCGGGTACGCAGTCGAATGCCCAGGCGTAGTTGGGTACGTCCCCATCCAAGCCGAGGACTTCCTGCATCCAGTGGCCGCCCCAGACCCCCGGATCGAAGTACGGCACAACGCGGAACGGACGCCTGACCGCCTCGTCGAGGGCTGATCGAAATGTGTCCCCCGTGATGAGCTTCGGCTCGTCGGAAGTGGTGTCGAGGAGATAGTCGAGGGAATCGTACATCTGCTTCTTGTGGCGGTCCGCGATACGCCACTCGACGAAGAACCCTCGCTTGTACTTGCGGAGGATGTCTTCGTCATGGTTGGTGCAGCGCCAGTTGGGCATGCCCGCACGCATGCGGAGTTGGATCTCCCATCGCGGCATGTCCGCCAGCACGAGCAGGTCGGCATCCGGTGCGGCCAAGGCCGCTCCCCAGCCAACGAGCACGATGGGGCCTTCCCGGTCCGCGACGCGTCGACGGAGTTCGTCCAGCCGGGGCTTGTCATAGAAGTCGATCATGTTGCACTGCGTCATGTAGCCGAAGACGCGATCATCTCCGACGTTCCGGGCGATGAGAGCATCAATCTCGTCGATCGGCTTGGCCGCTGTGTCGGGGACACTGATCACCTGCTCGAAATGTGACTCAAGAGCGGCCTGGACAGCGCCCTCGTCCACCCCCGGGTAGCAGTCCACGACCACGACTGCGCGCTCTCCGGCAGCTGCTGCGAGTTGACCCCAAACGTCACCGCCCACGAAGACCTTTGTGCCGGGGGGCTGGGGCAGACGGGGATCGGTGTCGTAATTCGGCCGCTCGGCTCTCATGGCAACTCCTTCATAGCGCCTCAGGTTTGGTAACGATACCAACAAATCCCCACCGAGGCCATCACTGGACCGTGTCTAGTCGCGTGAACCCACAACCACTCCGACAGACGGGATGGTGGTCGTCATCGGTGGTGTCTTGTCGGTGCTGTCGATGCGGCGCAGCGCCATCTCGCCAGCGATGCGACCGAGCGCGCGAGCGTCGTGCTCGATCAGCGTCAGGGGGTAGTTCATGAGATCGGCGAGTTCGAAGGTGTCGAACCCGACCAGAAGGGGACGCGCGTCCCAGGAATCCCAGCGTCTCTGTTCCTGCAGGAGGACGCGCAGGACGTTGATGGTGTAGCGGTTGTTCGTGGTGAACAGGGCGCCAGGTGGCTCCGCCAGATCCAGTAGACGGCGGGTCGCGGTCATCACCGGTTCGGGCTCGGCAGGGAGACGCACGACGTACTCGTGGCGAATCGCCAGCCCGGCGTCGGCGTGGGCGAGTTCGAAGCCCTCGAACCGGCGAGCCGCCGTGGCGATGGAATTGGGCCCGCCGATGAAGGCCATGGGGTACCCGCCCAGCCTCAGCTTCTCCGCCACGACCCCTCTGACGCCGTCGATGTCGTCCACGAGCACGGTGTCCACCCCACCTTGTCTGATGGATCGGGAGGCCAGGACGATCGGCACTCCGGCCGCCGAGGCTGCGCTGAGGTGCGGCGCGTCCGTGCTTGCTGGGACGACGACAAGACCCTCGATCTGCCGTGCGAGGAGGTCTTTCACCAGCTGCGCCTCCAGCTTCGGGTCGTTGTGGGAGATCCCGGTGATGATGAGACGCCCGGCTGCTTGGGCGGCAGATTCGACTCCCAGGAGCACTTGTGCGTAGTAGGGGTTGTCGATGTTGGTGACGATCACCCCCAGCAGGCCTGAGCGCTGTCCGGGCCTCATGAGCCGGGCGGCTTCGTTTCGGGAGTACCCGAGCGTCCGAATGGCTGCTTGCACGCGTCGCGCCATCGCAGGGGAGACGCCGTCGGCCCCAGCGACGACGCGGGAGGCGGTCATCGGAGAGACGCCGGCAAGGTCGGCAACGTTCTTCAGCGTGGGCTTCTTGTTCGCGCTGGTTCTGGGGCGCTTCATCTGGGTCATCGCCTACCACCTCTCGTTCCTGTCAACCTACCCTAGGCAATCCGGATCAGCTCGTGGTATCGTTACCAAGTCGACGGCCTTCGCGCCACTAATCACATCGAGGTGATGCATGATGAAGTATGACCGACCACGGATGACCAAGACGGGTGCTGGCCTGTCCGTACTGGCATTGCTGGGAGCAGGGTCGCTGACCTTGAGTCAGCCCGCCGCAGCCGATCCCGGGGGAGCTCAGCTCGAGTGTTCACTCATCCAGGGCCAACTGGCCGTGGACTCCGCGGAGCCGAACGCACGGACGCAGCAGTTCGCCGAGTACGGGGACACCTCCGGGCGTTGGGTGGGTGCCGACTCCACCTACTCGGTTCAGCTGAAGGACGGATCCACGGCTTGGCTCTTCTCCGACACGGTGCTTGGTGATGTTGTGGACGGAGCCGTGGACATGGACACGCTGGGCTTCGTCAACAACTCCTTCGTGCTCGAGCGCGACGGAGAGCTGGTGTCGACCGTGACCGGCGGTTCTGAGGTCGATCCGCAGGCCATCTTTGGCCCTCCGGCCGAGGATTCGTGGTACTGGCTGGGTGCCGGCTACACGGCGCCGAACGGCGCTCTGCAGATCGGTATCAACCGTTACGACAGGTTCGGTCCCGGGCAGTGGGACTGGGCGTGGGACCACACGGCGATCGGCACTGTCGACCCCAACACCTGGGAAGTCACCGACGTGACCGAGGTCGACGTCGACTCCGACGTGCAGTGGACCTCCTGGTACGAGCGCGCCGAGGGCAAGACCTACATCTACGGCGTCGACGACCAGGGTTCGCTCAAACAGGCCCACGTTGCCCGCGTGCCGGGCCACGACATCTCCCGGGTCGACAAGTGGGAATTCTGGACGGGTTCGGGGTGGAGCGGCGACGCCGCCCAGTCCGCTCCGATTCTCGACCATGTGGCAAACGAGTACTCGGTCACCAAGTTCCGCGACGGCTATCTGCTGGTGACCCACGACACCTCCGAGCTGTTCTCGAACAAGGTCGTGGCCTACACCGCCTGCGATCCGACCGGCCCGTTTGTGAGCAAGACCCACCTGTTCTCCACGCCGGAGACTGGTGCGCGGGGCTCGTACGGGGACCCGAACATCTTCACCTACAACTCGCACGTTCATCCGCAGTTCAGCGACGACGACTCACTGCTGGTGAGCTACAACGTCAACACGTTCGACAACGAGCACATCTTCGACGATGTGACGATTTACCGCCCCCGATTCTGGACCGTCACCGTGGCGGACTCCGGGACCACCAACTGACCCACTGGGAGGGAAACAATGATCTCAATCAAGAAGGCTCTGACCGCGATGACGCTGGCCAGTGCGCTCCTACTGACAGCCTGTGGAGGCGACGGGGACAATCCCGACGCCACCGACCCCGGCGCCACAGATGTCGCTGAGACCTCCGCCACCACCGGCGAGGAGACAGCCAATGAGGGCGAGGCCCCGGCCGCGTCCGGCACAATCAACTTCTTCACGGACAAGGCGGCGTGGGAGCCGTCCTTCGAGGAGATGAATGCAGCCAGCGGCGACATCCAACTCGAGTTCACGGGATACTCCGACCCAGTCGCCTACGACACGTACATCAGGCAGGCGTTCCGCACGGATGACAAGCCCGACCTCTTCACGTGGCATACCGGGGACAAGCTCGGGGAGCTCGTTGAACAGGGCCTCGTGGCAGACACCAGCGACATCTGGGAGGAGGCCGAGGCCGAGGGCCTTGTGCCGCAGGGGTTGAAGGACCAGTACACGTACGACGGCAGTCAATATTGCGTGCCGCTGAACGTGGCGTACTGGGCGGTCTACTACAACAAGCAGATCTTCGAGGAGAACGGCTTGACTCCTCCCACCACCTGGGAGGAGATGGAGACCGTGTTGCAGACGCTTCGCGAAGCGGACGTCACGCCGTTCCACCAGATGAACATCATCTTCGAGTTCGTCTACTTCATGGCCCTGATGGCCGGTCAGGATCCCGACACCTACCTCGGCCTCCTCGACGGCAGTGCGAGCTACACCGATGAGGACGTCGACGTCGCCGTCGACAAGTGGGAGGAGATGCTGAACCGGGGAGACTTCATCGATCCCGGCGTCACTGGCGACCCGCAGGCATTGCTCATGAATGGCGATGTGGCCATGGCCTATTTCGGTACGTTCTTCACCGGTCAGCTGACGGGCATCGACGCCGTATCGGGTGAGGACTATGGAATCTTCATGTTCCCGAACCTCAACCCCGACCTTGAAGAACAGCCCATGATCCTTGAGACGGGCCCCCTCTGCGTGGGCGCTGGCTCCGAGAACGAAGACACCGCCCTCGCGTACTCCAAGTGGTGGTTGACCACTGACGCCCAGACGGTGTGGTCTCAGAGCCGCGGAGACGTGAGCTTCAATCCCGAAGTTGAGGTCGAGGATCCGGAACTGAGCGCACTCATCGAGGCCGTCAACGAGGAGGGCACGCGGATCCTTCCCCGCTACCTCGAGGGCAGCCCTCAGCCCGTCTACCAGCTCTCCACCGAGCTGTTCGGTGCCTTCGTCACCAGCCCGAGCGATCCGCGCGGGATGCAGGAGCGTCTGCAGGCGGCAGCTGACGACTACTGGGCAGAGCAGCAGTAGTCCGTAACCACCGACCCGGGTGCCTCAGCGAGCGGCATGAGTCTTCTCGTGAATCGCTGAGGCACCCCGCACGCCGGTCGCTTTGAACAGTCCAACCGGCACGCTTCTCAGGAGGGAAGCAGTATGAGCATCGAAACAGCCACGCCCAGGAGACAGCGGTTCTCGCGAGCACAGCAGGAGCGCGTCACCGCAACTGCCTTCCTGGCGCCCGCGCTGATCCTCTGTGGGCTCCTCCTCTATGCCCCGTTCCTCTACACCTCGTACCTGTCACTCACGGAGTACAACGGCCTGGGGGACCCCGAGTTCGTGGGGCTCGAGAAGTTCGGGCAACTGTTCCAGGACGCCAACATCCTCACGTCCATGCTGAACACGTTCATGTGGGTTGTCGGCACGCTTGTGCTTCCAGTGGGGCTGGGCCTGATGATCGCGGTACTGGCACATGGGTTGAGGGGGTCGTTCTGGTTTCGACTCCCGTTCCTCCTGCCGTACGCGATCTCCGGAATCGCCGTCGGAGTGATCTTCGCATTCATCCTGCAGACTGACGGTGCCCTGACCCAGGCGATGGAGCTGTTTCACCTGCCTTTCGCCGAGTCTCGTTGGTTGCTGGACTGGCCCCTGAACACGTTCGTCATGATCATGGCTGCCACGTGGCAGGGTGCGGGTGTCAACGCCCTCCTGTTCGGCGTCGGGCTGCAGTCCATTCCCAAGGAGCCTCTCGAAGCAGCGCGCGTGGATGGGGCGACGGGCTGGCGGCTGTTCAAGAACGTGACGTGGCCGATGCTGGCTCCGATGACGACCGTGGTGGTGGGGCTCAGCATCGTCGGATCACTGAAGACGTTCGACATCGTCTGGGGCATGACCAAGGGAGGGCCCGGCAGGGTCTCGGAGACTCTTGCCATCACGATGTACAAGGCCAGCTTCATGATGAACGATTACGGGCTCGGCGCTGCTGTCGCTCTGCTCCTCACCATTGTCACCGTCACAGCCTCGCTGCTCTACCTGAGGCGCCAGCTCGCGCCGGCGAAGGAGTTCTGACATGCAGCTCGCCCGAAAAGCCATTCTGGTCGTCCTCGGCCTCATCTGGCTCATCCCCATCTACTTGATGGTGATCAACGCTGCCAAGCTGTCGTCCGACTACGGCAACGCCACAGTGTGGATCCCCACTGACCTGAGCGGTCTCTTTCAGAACTTCGCGGACGCCCTCGACCGGGGACGCATCGCCCGCGGCCTGACGTCCACGTTCATCTACGCGATCGTCTCGCCCCTGGTCGCCGTCATCGTCGGTGCGATGGCCGGCTTCGCCATCGTCGCGCTCAAGGTGAAGCGGGCGTTCATGTGGTTCGTCATCATCTTCAGTGCGACCGTGTTTCCCATTCAGATGGTGCTGATGCCGTTGTTTATCGGTTATGTGGAGGTGGGCATTTTCGACACCCGCTTCGGCATGATCCTCATCTACACCGTCATCTCTGTACCGTTCTCGGCATTTGTCATGCGCAACTTCTTCTCGGGGATCGCGCACCAAGTCTATGAAGCGGCCGCACTTGACGGCGCCAGCGCATTCCAGACCTTCTTCCGGATCTATTTGCCCATGTCGAAGTCGGCCTTGTTCGCGGTGTTCATCCTGCAGGCGACGTTCATCTGGAATGACCTGCTCCTGGGGCTCTCTCTGTCGCAGGACCAGGATGTGCGTCCCGTCATGACCACTCTGGCCGCGATGCAGACCACCTACGGCGGATCCACCATGCCCGTCGTGCTGGCCGGCGGACTACTGGTCTCCCTGCCAACCATCGTTTTGTTCCTCTTCACCCAGCGCTATTTCACCCAGGGACTTGCCCTGGGCCAGTACTAGGAGATTCATGTCCATCCCCACCGTCCAAGACTTCACGAGCGCCACCGTCGTCGACCAATACGACGACATGATCAACCCTCCCGGCCTCACGAACCATGTGGTGGTCGCTCAGGTCGACCACGACGTCCTGGCAGTGCGTTCCGTCAACATGCCGCCGGTGTCGCAGGGCGACTGTGTCACTGGACGCCTCTACCTCGACGGAAGGCTGGCGCAGAGTTTCGGGCAGCCCGTGGAGCACACATGGCGGCCCGACCGGGTGACCCGAGGCACGGAGATCAACGGCTGGCGGATCGAGACGGTTACTGTCACGCCTCCTGGTCAGCCCGGTGTCGTCGTGCAGATGACAGCGACCAACACGTCGGGCGAAGCGCGGGAGCTTGATCTGGGTGTCTGGATTGACTCCGAGGTGGTCAAGGCGGTGCCTTGGCGACGGGCTGAACCACCGCGTGGCCACAACAGCCAAACGCGGGAGGGGGCCCGCCGCAGGGGCACGCCTGCTTCTCCCCCCAAGGGCATGGCCTTCTTCGGGGCGCTGGAGCCCACAGCCGCGGTGTCCTGCCTGCAAGGTCTGGTTGGGTCCGACGGCCGTGATGTCCAGGACATCTCGGTCGAGGATCGCATGATTCGGGTCCGGACCCGGGTCGGCGCGGACGAGGCGTGGCGCGGCGCATTCATTGTGGTCGTTGGTGACGAGGGCGTCGACGTCGATGCGGCGTTCGACACCATGGCCCGGGACGTCGACGACGCTATTGCCGCCTCGGAGAGGGAGTGGGACCGTGCCCTGGCCGACTTGTTCCGCGCCGACGGCGACCTGACGTCTGGGTCCCTACCGGTTCTGGAGACCCGAAACGATGCCCTGCGCCAGCTGTACTGGTGGGGTGCGATGGGCGTGTTGTGGTTCCGTCGGGAAAACCCCGCAGCAGTGCGACCACGGCACTACGACACCCTCATGCCCAGGTACTGGCAAACCACCACGTTCATCTGGGACTACTCCCTGTCATCGCTCGTCCATGCGCTGAATGATCCCGAGGAGATGCGGGAGCAGATCCTGCACTGGATCGGACTCGATATCAATCAACACTTCGGCACCGAGTGGCTGATAGGCGGGCCCGCCGGCAACTGGTACTCGGTGAACCAGTACGCCATGGTGCGGCTGGTCAACGACTACGTGAATGCGACGGGAGATCTTGCCTTCCTCGACCACCAGATCGATGGTCGTGCCACAGTCGGTGACCACGTGCGGGAGTGGGCTTGGGAGTGGCAGAACAAGCGAGTTGCATCCCCGCTCGCCGACTACGGGGAGATCGACAATCTTCTCGAGTGCGTCTCCACCTACGTGCATGAAGTTGCCTCGCTGAACGCCGCCAACGTGTGGTGCATGCGCACCGCCGCAGCCCTTACTCGACGCCAAGTCGAGGGCGCGGACGCTCCTCAGGAGCTCCTCAAGCAGGCGGATGCCCTGGAGGAGGCCGCCGAGGCACTGATTCCTGAGATCCTCCAGCTGTATCGCGATGGCGAGGGGTACTTCAACTCTCGACACCCCGACGGGAAACTGGTTCCGGTCATGCACTGTTATGACTTCTCGACCGTCGGGACGACCATCGCGGATGACCTGCCAGAGTCGACGCGACGCGAAATGGTCACCTTCTTCCTGGAGCATCTGCAGACGCCCTCATGGATGCGTGCGCTGTCCACGGCAGACGTCAACGCCGGTTTCTCCGTGCGGCCGGACCACCAGTGGAACGGAGCCTATCCCGCCTGGCCGGCTGACTCGGCCCGCGCCGCGATCCAGCTCGGGAGCCCGGGCGCGGTTGCGGACTGGCTCCCAGGACTCGCCCGCAGCACCCGGCAGGGGCCCCCGGGACAGGCCCACATGGTCGAGGAGGTCGTGGGTCTGGTCGACGGAGGATCACGCAAGGCACCGCCCCAGTTCCCCTACCTCACCGACTGGTCCTGTTCCTCGGCTGGCGCGTGGTGTGAGCTGGTCATCGAGTCGATTTTCGGGGTGAGGATGCATCCGGACGGTTCCGTATCAGCTTCCCCGGTCCTGCAGGACTTCGACCCCGATGCCAGACTGTTGGGCCTGCGCATCGCGGGCGAGACTTTCGATGCAGACGCCGATGGCTTGCACCCTCGCGGGGTGGAGGCAACTGACTGATGTGGCGCATGGCCAATCCGCGCATGGATTATGACTGGGGCTCCCTGTCGGTGATTCCCGAGTTCCTTGGAGAGGCGCCGACCTCGCAGCCCGTGGCAGAGGTCTGGATGGGCGCGCATCCGAAGGAGTCGTCCACTCTCCTTGATTTCGAGGGCGAGGATGTGCCGCTGGACCGGGCCATCCACGAGCATCCAGTTGAACTACTGGGCAGCGCAGGGCTCCAGCGCTTTGGTACGCGCCTGCCCTACCTGGTCAAGTTCTTGGCAGCCGACAAGCCGTTGTCCCTGCAGGTGCATCCAGATGCGCAACGCGCCGAGCGAGGGTATGGCGAGGAGAACTCCCGGGGCGTCCCCATGTCGGCGGCCGAGCGCACGTACAAGGATCCACATCACAAGCCCGAGACAATGATCGCGCTGGAGCGGACGATCACTCTCGCCGGGTTCCGTAGCGCGGAACGAGCCGGTGCGTTGCTGTCCGCCATCGACGGCGAGTGGGCTGCCGGGGTCCGTGGCTTGCTCGACGACCGGGACATGACTCAGGCGTTGCGCGCGCTGCTCGACCAGGACTCATGGCAGCGGCATGGCCCGGACGTCCTGGCCCGCTGCCGTGCCCTGGCGGCGCAGGACAGGGCTTTCGCGCTGGTGCAGACCTTGCATCGCCATTTCCCGGACGACAGCGGAGTGATGGCTCCCGTGCTCCTCAACGCCGTCGTCTACGACCTGGGCGAAGCCCTCTTCATTCCCACAGGACAGATCCACGCCCATGTCCAAGGATTCGGCATCGAAGTGATGGCAGCCTCGGACAACGTCATCCGTGCAGGCTTGACAACGAAGCACAAGGATCAGGACGCGCTGCTACGCAGTTTGGTGTCGCGCGCCCAGACCCCCACGCTTCGCGCCGTCGGCGCTGGCCGCCTCAATGTCGGCGTGCAGGAGTTCCAGATCCACATGATGACGCCGGGCCAGGCCGCTGCCGGTTTCGGTCCGCAGCTCTTTGTGGCCCTCGAAGAGGGCACGGTACTCAGTTCGACCCGCCTCAAGCGGGGCGAGACGGTGTTCATGCGACACGGAGAGGCCCCCGTGCTGGAGCGGGGGTGGGGCTGCCTCGTCCACGAACCCGTCCCCGAGTGAGCTTCGCTCGGGCCACAGCCGTTCCGTGTGGCCGCCTGCGGCGTAGAGTGTTTTGGACCCTGACACTCCCGGATCTCGGGAAAGGATCGTGAGATGAGTGCCATTACTGTCTCCCGCAAGCTCGGATCGTACGGCGGCCGAATCGCGGAGCGGGTCGCCCAGGAGTTGGACTGGAAGTTCGCTGACCGATCCTTCGTCGACTCCGTGATCAGCGAGTACGGACTGATCGAGCTGGATGAGGTCTACGACAAGCCGCCGTCGCTGCTCGACCTGTTCAACGAGAACACGGCGATGACCATCCAGTGGATGAACAAGACCGTGGTCACGCTGGCGGCGAAGTACGACGTCGTCATCCTTGGGCGGGGAGGGTTCGCCGCCCTGAAGGGCTACTCGGACGTTTTCCACGTGCTGGTGACCGCGCCCGAGGATCTGAGGATCCAGCGGGTTATGGAGGACAACAAGGTCTCCCACGGCGTCGCCCAGGACATGGTGGAGCGCGACGCGGACACGAAGTCGCGCTTCGTCCGCCGCTATTACGGCGAGAACTGGGGCGCTGAGGACAGCTACACCTTGGTCGTCGACACCTCCGAGCTGTCGGAGGATGAGGCCGTGCAGCGGATCATCGCGGCTGCGCAGGGCTGGTTCGGAACCAGCGACGGCCCGCGCGCGACCGAGTTGGAGGTGGATCGGGTGCTGCTGGAGACGATCGACGCTCACTTCGGACGAAACACCCCTCTGACCCAGTCGTGAAGGCCTCAGCTCCTGCGACACGTCGAGAAACCGAGCACGCACCCGCAGACACGACGACGGCCGCCGGACCCCGTGGGGTCTGACGGCCGCCGGTGCTGCAGTGCGTCTTCTCAGACGGTCGGCTCCTGCGGCTGCAGGGTGAAGCCGACGCCCTCGGGGGTCTGCGCCGCGTCCAGGGTCTGGTCGGCCAGCGCCGGGACGGTGTTCTCGGCCAGATAGACCGGGGCCTGGGTGCTGGGAACGGCCTGATCGGTCGGCTCCGGCTGCGGCACGAGGGCCAACCGGAGCTCGGACTGGTCATCGGCCAGGGACAGCCGGAGACCAGCGGTCTCGGGCATGCCCTCCTGGGACGTAAGGCCCTTGACGACGGCCTGGGCTTCCTCGGTGACGTTCAGCATGGGTCTTCTCCATTCGTCGATGCGGCGACCGGCTCGGGGCCGGTCGTGACGCCCACGGCCACCCCGGAGGGTGGGTGCGCACGCGCCTCGAACAATCTCCACACTGTCCCATCCACGGCGGTGATGCAAACGCGCGGCGGTCGCGAGGCGTCGCCACGTCCCCCAACGGTGGCGACGACCGGTCCGGATCACGCGGGCTGCAACGCGAACAAGATCACCGCGTTGCCGCCGTAGACGAGCAGCATCAGTGCCGCGTCGCCGGCCAGCAGGAAGCGCTTGTGCGTGGCCGTCGAGTACGTGAGCCCAATGATCGCGATGGCCGACATGGCGACGGTCGCCAGCACGGTCAAGAGGTGATTGGGTGATGCGTCGGCGAGCAGGAGGCCGTCGGTGTAGGCCAGGTCGTCGATGGCGAGGATGAGGATGTTGAAGAGGTTGGATCCCAGGATGTTGCCCACGGCCAAGTCGAAGGCGCCCATTCGGATCGCGGCCAGCGACACCGCCACCTCTGGCAGCGACGTCGACAGCGCCAGGAACACCGTCCCGACGAACGACTCCTGCAGACCCGTCATACGAGCGATGATTGCGGCAGCCTGTGGCAGGATCACGGCCGCCACGACGACGACCGCGGCGAACCCCGCGTAGCGAACGGCGGCCTGGCGCAGGCTCAGTCCGGCGGTGTCGGCGTCGCGCGGGTCGAGGGCCTCGTCGAGGGGCGGCTGGACCTCCAACGACGGTGGGATCCCCCGACCATGCCGGAAGATCAGTCGCACGGACCCCACGTAGAGGGTGAGGAACACCACCGACGAGAGACCGAGCCACGGGGTGAGCGCGAACGCGTCGCCGGTGAGGATGCCCACTCCGACGGTGGCGAGCAGCACGATCCCGAGGGCGGCGGCCATGACGTGGGAGTGGGAGGCCAGCCCGAAGAGCCGGCGGCGCGGCACGAAGGCGTCCAGGGTGGCCAGGATGAGCAGGTTGAGCGCACAGCTGCCGAGGACGTCGCCGACGGCGAGGTCGGATGATCCCACGATGGCAGCGGAGCTGATGCCGACGATGAGCTCGGGCAGGGACGTCACCGATGCCATGAGGATGAGGCCCACCCAGGCACGGCCCCAGCCGCTCAGATCGGCGATGCGGTCGCCGTAGTGGGACAGCCGCCCGCCGGCGTAGAAGATCGCGGCGGCACACGCGATGAACGCCAGGATGGCGGCGGCATCAGGCATGGGGCACCTACCAATGCGTGTGGTGCCGACGTTACTCCGGCGTCGCCGGCCTCACAGGCGTGATTGAGCTCGTCTTGGCGGTGGTGGCGTGCACGAAGGGGGCCGAATGCGCACCGGCGCGGACGATGCGTCCATGCCTGGCTCCATTCGGCCCCCT
>JGI25319J35699_1000084_pt1 | contig 77422 bp, 88 predicted proteins | sample AutmiccommuBRH17_FD_35699 | JGI IMG/M metagenome (IMG submission 35699) | reverse complement strand
ACCCGCAGGCCCGAGGCGCGTAGCCGTCGCACCAACTCGCGGCCGTCCACGAGGAGCGCGCCCGCCTCGATCAGCCGGGCGTGCATGTCCTCGGGCACGTCGTAGTGGTCGAGGTCGAAGCCGCGCTCGGGGATGCCCATTGCGCGAGCGAAGGCGTGGAGCTCCTCAAGCGACGCGTCGGACACCAAATGGCCCCAGACGCGCTCGTGACGCGGCCACAGCGGCGGATCGATCAGGATGGCCATGTGCTCGACTCTAATAGCGAGTCATGGGCCGGTGGGTGCGGGCTATTCGCCGCTGTCCGCGGGAAACGTCACGACGACCTGTGCGCCGTCGCCGAGATCCGCTGCGGCGGCGGAGCCACCATGCGCGGAAACGATCGCCGACACGATCGCGAGGCCGAGACCCGAGCCTCCGGTGTCGCGGGTGCGAGAGTCGTCGGCGCGATAGAAGCGCTCGAAGAGCCGCTCCACGTCGCCCTGGGGGAATCCTGGCCCGTGGTCGCGCACCGTCGCCGTCACCGTCGAGCCGTCGCACGCCGTTGTGAACTCCACCGCGGAGCCTTCAGGCGTGTACCGCAACACGTTCGCTGCGAGGTTGGCGAAGACCTGGCTCAGATGCCGTTGCGACCCTCGCACCAGGCATCCGCCCTGATCTGCCACGGTCACTGTGCGCGACGGATCCTGCGCGCGCAGGTCGTCGGCGGCCTCCGCCACCACGGCGCCAAGGTCGACTGTGGCGTCGGCGGTGAGTTGAGAGGCGTCCTCGTCTGACCGCGCGAGCAACAGCAGATCGTCCACCAGATCGGACATGCGCGCCGCGTTGGCCTCGATCCTGCCGACCGCATCGCCGCGCTCGTCGCCGCCGATGCGGTGCAACTCGGCGTAGCCGCGGATAGCGGCCAGCGGTGTGCGCAACTCGTGGGACGCGTCGGACACGAAGCGGCGCAACCGCTCCTGGGTGGCCTCACCCTGCGCGAGCGCGCCGTGCAATCGATCGATCATCACGTTGAGCGAGGCCGCGAGCGAGCCTGCTTCGGTGGACCGCGGGTAGTCGGGAACGCGTCGCGTGAGATCGCCCTCCGCAATCGCCGCGGCCGTCCGCTCCGCCTCGGCGAGCGGACGCAGTGACCGGCGGGTCGCCCATGCCGCGAGTCCCGCCGCCAGGACCGCGACGGCCAATCCAAGGACGATGATTCCGCGCCGCAGCGCCGTCGCGGCGGCCCCGGGATCGCGCAGCGGCATCATCGCTGCCACGGTCGCGCCCCCGTCGCCCGCTGGACCCACGTCGCGGACGAGCACTCTCCACAACTCGCCCTCCGCGCGCGACGTGTACGCGCCGCCGGAGCCCTCGCGGATGTTCACCGCTGGCACCGGGCGGCCGTTGTTGAGCCGCCCGTTGAGGGTCTCGGCGAACGAACCGTCCGCGCGGATGACCGCCACGAGCACGTCGCTGCGTGGACGGAGAGGATCAACCGTGTTCGGGTTCGGGGAACGGCCCAATTCGCTGAGCACGGTGCCGGGCCGGCTCTCAATGGTCGTCATCGCCGCGACGAGCCTGGTGTCGACCTGCCCCACCAGCGTGCGGTTGAGCAGGGCCAACGTGGCGGCTCCCAGCACCAATTCCGTCAGTAGCACCAGCACGAGCGCGATGCCGGGAATCGTCCACCGCAGCGGCCAGCGGGTCACGACGGCTCCTTCAGGACGTAGCCGACGCCACGCTTGGTGTGCAGGAGCGGCGCGCCGAAGGGGGCGTCGACTTTGCGGCGCAGGTACGACATGTAGGTTTCGACGATCGCTCCGTCGGAGCCGGACGGGTAGCCCCAGACTCTGTCGAGAATCTTCGCCTTGCTCAGCACGGTCCCGGGATTCGCCATGAGGTAACGCAGCAGCGCGAACTCGGTGGGGGTGAGGTCGAGGGGGATCCCCGCGCGGCTCGCCTCGTGGGCGTCTTCGTCGAGCGTGAGGTCGGCGACGATGAGGACGGTCGCATCGGGGGAGGCGGGCCGCGCGCGGCGCAGGATCGCCTCAATCCTCGCCGCCACCTCGGCAAGCGAGAACGGCTTGGTGACGTAGTCGTCCGCGCCCACGGTGAAGCCAGCCAAGGCGTCCTCCGGTGCGTCGCGGGCTGTCAGGAACAGCACGGGCACGTTGTCCCCGCGGGCCCGCAGTTTGCGCACGGTCGTGAAGCCGTCCATCGTCGGCATCATCACGTCCATCACCACGAGGTCCGCCGCAGAGTGCAGAAGGTGATCAAGGGCGGCCCGACCCGATGCCACGGACTCCGTCGCGTATCCCGCGAACTTGAGTGACGTCGCGAGGAGGTCGCGGAGGTCCGGTTCGTCGTCGACCACCAGGATGCGGGCTGGCTGCTGCGTCATGCGTCTAGTGTGGCGCCCCGGCCTGAGAGATACCTGAGAAGCGCGCCCGTGGATAGGCCGTTGCCCTTGTAGACTTGGCGTACGCGCTGCGCCTGCGGCGCGTGGGAGAGGTGCACGTGCCAACCGGACGAGTGAAGTGGTTTGACGCCGACAAGGGTTTCGGCTTCATCGCCAGCGAAGAGGGCGACGAGGTGTTTTTGCACGCCTCCGCGCTTCCAGAGGGTGTGTCTTCCCCTCGCCAGGGCACCAAGGTCGAGTATTCCGTGGTGGATGGTCGCCGCGGGCCTTCGGCGATGAGCGTTATCATCACCGAGGAGGCGCCCTCCGTTGCCCAAGCGCAGCGCAAGCCCACAGATGACATGACGATGATCGTCGAGGACCTCATCAAGATGCTTGACGGCGTCTCCAACTCACTGCGCAAGGGACGTTATCCCGACGCGGTGAAGGGCAAGCAGGTGGCATCTGTCTTGCGCGCCGTCGCAGAGCAGTTGGACGCCTGATGGCCGTCTCAGTCGAGGCCCGCGTGACCGATGCGGCCCGCGCGGCCGTCGTGGCTACAGCGGGCGACGAGTCGTCCGTGGGGCCGATGCTTGGTAGTGCGCCGGGCGCCGACGGTCTCATCTCCGTGCGCTTCGCCTGCACATTGCGGGGCTACAACGGCTGGGAATGGTCGGCCGACCTCGCGGTCATCGACGGCACCGTGACGGTGTGCGAATCGGCATTGCTTCCCGGAGGCGGTGCCCTCCTCGCCCCCACGTGGGTGCCGTGGTCGGAGCGGGTGCAGCCAGGCGATCTTGAAGCCGGCATGATCCTGCCCTATCAGGCGGAAGACCAGAGACTCATCCCCGGCTACACCGAGACGGGCGATGAAGACCGCGATGCGATCGCGATTTTCGAGTTTGGACTGGGCCGCGAGCGTGTTCTCGCGCCCGAGGCGCGCGAATCTGCCGCCGAGCGCTGGTTCCGCGGTTCCCACGGCCCGTCGGCGGCCTCCGCCGTCGCGGCGGGTGCGCCGTGTGCGACGTGCGCGTTCTTGGTGCCCGTCTCGGGTTCCATGCGCACGATGTTCGGCGTGTGCGCCAACGAATGGTCGCCCTCCGACGGACGCGTGGTGAGCATGGACCATGGTTGTGGGGCGCATTCGCAGACCGACGCCGAGAGGCGTGCTTCCGAGTGGCCGGCGGTGGATCCCGTGATCGACTCCGCAGCGTTGGACGTGCTCGACTTGCTCACTCCCGAGCCCGAGCCGGAGCCCGAGCCCGAGCCGGAGCCTGAGCCCGAGCAGGACGCGATGCCTTCACAGGATTCTGACCCCAAGGCCGAAGGCGAGCCAGAGACGGTGACGGAGACGGGCCCGAACCCGGCCGACGAGCCCCTCACGGAGCCCGCAGTGAGCGCCGACGCCGAGGACTCTTCCGCACCCGAATCGACCCCGCAGGACGCGGATCAGGACAAGGTGCCGGAGACGCCCGCTGAGTAGGAAGGAAGCGCCCGATCCGGGCGTTGTGCGCGTTCTCGCGCTGTCGGTGTACCTGCCGACCCTGCTTGCCGAGATTGGCATTGGCGCGACCCTGCCGCTGTTCGCCCTGTCGGCCCTGGCGCTGGGCGAGCCCGCCGCCGTCGCGTCGATCGCCGTCGCCGTGTATTCGGGCGGTCGCATGGCAGGTTCCGCGCTCGGCGGGGTTTTGGCCACCCGTCGCGGCCCCATCCCCACCACGTTTGCCGCGTACACAGTCCTTGCCAGCGGAGCAGTGTTGTCTGCGACTGCGGTTCACCTCTCTATGTTGGCGCTCGGCGTGGCCATCATTGGCATCGGACACGGCGGCGTCCACGTGGCCCGCCAGGCGCACATCGACGCAGTGGCGCCACTCAGGATTCGTGCGCGGAGCCTGACGACGCTCGCCGGCATATGGCGCATCGGAAACTTTGTCGGACCCTTTGTTGGCGCGGCCATCATTCATGCCTCGGGGTTGCCGGCGGCCTACGTGTTCGCGGCTGTCATGGTGTGTCTCGGCATCGTGTCCCTGGTCTTCACGGCGCCCCGTCACCTGTCGATCCCGCGCTCCCAACGCGCTCGCGTGCGCGTGGCCGAGGTGCTGAAGCCGCAGCTGGGCGTGCTGTCGACGCTGGGCGTCGGGGTGCTCCTCATGGGTGCCTTGCGGCAGGCACGGGTGGTGGTGATTCCGTTGTGGGCCGTACACATCGGGATGAGCGACTCCGGAGCCTCGCTGGTCTTTGGGTTGGCCACCGCCATCGACATGGCGATGTTCATCCCTGCCGGGTATGTCATGGACCGCTTTGGCCGCGTATGGACGGCCGTCCCGTCGGCGATCGCCTTGGGCGTCGGCGCCGCCATGTTGCCTTTCACGTCGAGCCCCGGGCAGGTTGCCGTGGCGGCGCTCGTCATCGGTTGCGGGCACGGGTGGGGCTCCGGCATCGTCATGACATTGGGGGCCGATGCCGCACCTGAGCAAGGGAAGGCCGTGTTCCTGGGAGCGTGGTCGATTCTTCAGGACGCGGGCGGGCTACTCGGTCCCGTCATCGTGGCGGCGGGCGCGGCGATTGCCTTGCCACTCGGATTCTTTGCCATGGGCGGCGTGGGTGTTGCGACCGCAGGCACGCTGTACAGATTCACGCCTCGGTGGAGACTGCCGGACTCCTCGCGAGCCTGAGCGTTCGCTGAGCGGCTACTGGAAGTTCTCGGTGAGGTACCAGGTCAGGCCGCCATCGACCGAAGCCGCTCCCGCGCCCATCGACCGCCAGCTAGCGCGCAGGATGTTATTGCAGTGACCGGGGGACTTCATCCACGCAGAATGGGACCGTGCGGCAGCGCTCGACTCCGAAAGTCCGCGTGAGTTGTACGTGGAAAAGACGTTCTGCCCGCCCGGGCTCGGCGCGTCTCCGTGAGAGAGGCTGCCGGCCGAGGCCTGGGCCTCGGACCAGGATTGGGCACGGGAGGCCAGGGAGCCGTTCCACGTCAGCGAGCCAAGGCCCCAGCGGGAGCGCTCCGCGTTGACGGCCGAGAGCAGGCCGCTCACGCTCGATGCGGACGCCGTGGCTCCGTACTTCCCATCGCACCAGGCTGCGGCGGTGGTGACTGCCGCGCCTGTCGCCGCCCGGCTGCGTGGAGGTGGAGGTGGGGGTGGAGGCAGCACCACCTCGATGGGCGACACGAAGGGCTCGGGGCTTGCCGTCGGTGCGGGCGCCGCAAGCTCCGGTATCAGAACCCGGCCCGCGGGTGCTTGGACCTCGGCCACCACATCATCTGTGGGGGGAATGGCGGCGCGAGCGATCGTTGCCCCGGCAAGCGCCAGCAGGACCACCAGAACGAACGCCGGGGCCCAGCGACGCCACAGCGAAGCTTGGGTGGTGTCCGGCGTCGGTGGCGTCATCGATGTTCGACCACCCAGTCAATGCACGCGAGCAGCGCCTCGACGTCGACCGTCTCCACCGCGGGGAAGACGCCAATCCTGAGTTGATTGCGTCCCAGCTTGCGATAGGGAAAGACGTCGACGATGCCGTGAGCGCGAAGCACCGCCTGCACGTCGTCCGAGTCGACATCGTCGACCAGGTCAATCGTCGCGACCACGGGGGAGCGATGCGCGGGGTCAGCCACGAACGGCGAGGCGAATTTTCGGGCCTCGGCCCACGCGTAGATGGCGTCGGACGACGCTCTTGACCGTGCGGCCATCGCGGCAAGTCCGCCATTCTCGAGCATCCATTCCAACTGGGCGCGCATCATGATGAGGGTGGCGATGGCGGGCGTGTTGAGGGTCTGCTCGGCACGCGAGTTGGTGACGGCATCGGCGAGCGACAGCGACGGCGGAATGTACCGGCCGCTCGCCGCGATCCGCTCGATGCGCTCCACGGCGGCTGGTGAGGTAAGGGCGAACCACAGGCCGCCGTCGGACGCGAAGGACTTCTGAGGGGCGAAGTAGTAGAAGTCCACCTGCGTGGGATCCACCTCGATCGCTCCCGCTGCTGAGGTTCCGTCGATCACGATGAGAGCGTCGCCCGCTCCGGGAACGCGGCGTACGGGAGCGGCCGCGCCGGTCGAGGTCTCATTGTGCGGCCAGGCGTACGTGTCGACGCCCTCCTCAAGCACGGGTAGCGCGATCGACCCGGGCACGGCGCGATGCACCGTCGGCTCCTCCAAGAAAGGAGCCGCCGCGACGGACGCGGCGAACTTGGAACCGAACTCGCCGAATGCGGCGAGTTGGGCCTTCGCGGAGATCAGCCCGAAGGCGGCCGCGTCCCACACAAACGTCGAGCCACCGTTGGAAAGCAAGACCTCGTAGCCGTCGGGCAAGCGGTAGAGCTCGGCGAGCATCCGCCTGACGTCGCCCACCAGACCGCGCACTGGGGCCTGCCGATGCGAGGTACCCAGCACGCTCGGGTTTGCGTCGACAATCGCCTGCACTTGCGCGGCGCGCACCTTCGAGGGGCCCGACCCGAAGCGGCCATCGTGGGGCAGCATGTGGTCCGGGATCGCCAAGCGCGTGCTCATATGCACAGAGTAGTAGGGGAGTCGATGACATGATGGAACGTGTGATCGCACTGACGCCCGCATTGCAGCGCTCTGACTGGGGAACGCCCGAGGGTATCCCTCAGCTGCTCGGATTTGCCGCCGATGGCGGGCCTTACGCGGAGGCGTGGTGGGGCGCGCACCCGCTGGTGCCGTCGGGCACCGAGGAGGGTCCTCTGGACGCGGTGATCGCCCGCGATCTCGTGGGGGCGCTCGGCGCCGAAGTCGCTGACAGCTTTGGTCGACTGCCGTACCTGCTGAAGGTGCTGTCCATTGCACGGCCGTTGTCGATCCAGGTCCACCCGACAGCGGTCATTGCCCGTGATGGCTTCGCCGCCGAAGAGGCGCAGGGCATCGCCTACGACGACCGCGCGCGGACCTTCAAGGACGCCTCGCCCAAGCCAGAACTCCTGGTCGCCATGACGCCCATGGAGGTGCTCGTGGGACTTCGCCCCGAGTCAGACTTGCGCCGCGACTTGGCCCTACTCGATAGTGCGGGCGCGCAGGCGCTCATCGAGGCGCTTGACGGAGGCGGGCTGGCCGCATACGTCACGGCCGCGCTCGACGGCGGGCACCTCGACGCGGTCACCGCGCTGGCATCGTTGCCGGAGGGCACGGAAGGCTCTCTTGGCGCGGCTCGTCTGGCGGCCCAGACGTACCCTCAGGACCCGGGCGTCTTGATGGTCCTCGCGATGAACGCGGTGTCCCTGACCCCGGGCGAGGCGGTGTTCACTCCTGCCGGCATCGTGCACTGCTACTTGGGCGGAATGGGCATTGAGATCATGGCCAATTCCGACAACGTCGTGCGGGCGGGCCTCACGTCGAAGCCGATCAATACCGGCCTGTTGCGCACGCTTGCCCGCCTCGAGCACACGGCGCCGGGGCATCCGGAGATCGTGACCCAAGGTGCCGTGCGCCACTTCCGGACCGAGGCGGACGAGTTCTCTCTCGACCTCGTGGAAGGCGGCGCCGCCGTCGTTTCGCGCGGCCCCCGCATCGTCCTCCCGCTCGGGAGCGATTGCGAAGTGGTCACTACGGCCGAACGGCGGGTCGTGCCCAAGGGACATGCGGTGTTTGTGCGTGCCTCGTCGGGACCCGTCACGGTTTCCTCGGAGGGCCTGACGGCGATCGCGTCCGTCCCGCCTGCGCGCCGCTAGTCTGACGACATGAGCATGCGCGTATCCGTCTTTGGCACGGGCTACCTGGGGGCGACCCACGCCGCGGGGATGGCGGAGTTGGGCCACGACGTCATCGGCGTCGATATCGATCCCGCGAAGGTGGAACGGCTATCCCGGGGCGAGGTGCCGTTTTACGAGCCGGGCTTGCCCGAGCTGCTGTCCAAGCACGTGAAATCGGGCCAGTTGAAGTTCACTACCGATGCGTCCGAGGCCGCCGATGCGGACGTTCACTTCATCGGCGTGGGCACCCCTCAGAAACGCGGCGAGTATGCCGCCGACATGACGTTTGTGGATGCGGTGATTGAGACGCTCGCGCCGATGCTGGAGCGTCCCACGGTCATCCTGGGCAAGTCCACAGTGCCGGTGGGCACGGCGGCGCGCTTGGCGGCACGAGTCCGCGAGCTTGCCCCTGTGGGGGACCAAGCGGAGTTGGGGTGGAACCCGGAGTTCCTGCGTGAGGGCTTTGCCGTGGAAGACACCCTGAGGCCCGACCGGCAGGTGCTGGGCATCGACAAGGAAAGGCCCGGGCGCATCGAGGCGGTGGCTCGCGAGGTCTACGCCAAGATCATCGGCAGAGGCACTCCGTTCCTCGTGACCGACCTCGCTACTTCAGAACTGGTCAAGGTCAGCGCGAACGCGTTTCTCGCCACCAAGATCTCCTTCATCAACGCGATCGCAGAAGTGTGCGAGGCGACGGGCGCCGACGTGCTCGAGCTGGCAGATGCGATCGGCTATGACGAGCGGATCGGGCGCAAGTTTCTGGGCGCGGGGCTCGGCTTCGGCGGCGGATGCCTGCCGAAGGACATCCGCGCCTTCCAGGCGCGCGCGGCCGAACTCGGCGTCGATCAGGCGCTCGCGTTCCTGAGGGAGGTGGATTCCGTCAACCTGCGGCGCCGCGATCACGTCATTGATGTGGTCACGTGCGAGCTCGGGGGCGCGATCGCGGGGCGCACCATCGCGGTGCTCGGCGCCGCGTTCAAGCCGAATAGCGACGACGTGCGCGACTCGCCGGCTCTGGATGTCGCGGGCCGTCTCCACCTCATGGGCGCCAAGGTCAAGGTCTATGACCCGCAAGCGATGGGGAACGCCAAGGTCGTGTGGCCGACGCTGGCGTTTGCGGACTCGATGATGGACGCCGTGAGCGCCGCGGACTTGGTGGTGGTGTCCACTGAGTGGAAGGAGTTCAGGGAGGCTGACCCGGCGGTGCTGCGCGCGCACGCCAAGGGCGGTGTCGTGATCGATGGCCGTAACTGCCTCGATGTCGAGGCCTGGAAGGCCGCGGGATGGAGATATCGAGGCATGGGCAGGCACGCAACATGACGGATCTCATCGACACCACGGAGATGTACCTGCGGACCATCTACGAGTTGATCGAGGATGGCGTGCCGCCGCTCAGGGCGCGCATCGCTGAACAGCTCGGCCATTCCGGTCCGACTGTGTCGCAGACGATCGCGCGGATGGAGCGCGACGGATTTGTCGTGGTGGGTGAGGACCGCACGTTGATTCTCACCGCGGCGGGTATTGATCGGGCCACCAGAGTCATGCGCAAGCACCGTCTTGCCGAGAGGCTGCTGACCGACGTGATCGGCTTGGACTTGCCCCACGTGCATGAAGAGGCCTGCCGTTGGGAACATGTCATGAGCGACAGGGTGGAGCGCCGACTCGTGGAGATGCTGGGACGGCCGGAAAGGTCTCCCTATGGCAACGTGATTCCGGGCTTGGACGAGCTAGATGTGGCTCCGGTTGAGGCGCCCGTCGCCGCCGCGACCACCATGAGTGTTGTCGATGCGGTGGCTTCGGGCACGCAAAACGCCACCTTGGTGAGAATTGGTGAAAACCCACAAGCTCTTGCCGGTTTCCTCCAAGACGTCTCTGAAATCGGGCTTTTACCTGGTATCTTAGTGGGACTTCGGTCCCAGGGCGATGACGTTGAGTTGTCGACGAACCTGGGATCGATCGTCGTCTCCGGGGACGTTGCGCGCCACCTGTTCGTTAGCCCTGAAGCCAGGTACGCTGGCGATCAGGTAACGTAGATCAGTCAACAGGAGCGGCATGTGCCACTCTGGGCATGGTGTGATCGGTCCGCCGCAGGGGGCGGTGCAGGGGATCGAGCGCGGTGCTTGCTTGCGCTGACAGCGCGAAAGGAATGGTAATTTGAGGTACGGATACATGCGCGCCAAGACGCGCGCGGTGGCAGTTTCGGCAGGCGTTGCACTCATCGTGGTGCCCTTGTCAGGAGCGGCCGCCGTAGCGATCGCCGGTGACTCACCGGTGACGCCCGACGTCGACGCGGCAGCCATTCAGGGTGCCGATTACGTCGACCAAGTCGAGCAGATTGGCGCCGCTGTAGCCGCCGACTCCGAGGCCACCTTCACGGTGGAAACTCCCACGTTGGACGTCACGCCCAACCCCAAGCCAGTCGTGCGTGTTGCACCCGTACGGACTGCTCGGCCCGTCGCCAACAGCGCGAACGTCGCTCAGGCCATTGCTGGCTCGGCCATCATTGCCGAGGCGGCCAAGTACGTCGGCATCTCCTACGTCCGAGGCGGCTCGTCGCCCAGTACCGGGTTCGACTGCTCGGGCTTCGTGAGCTACGTGTATGCGCAGTTCGGCATCTCGTTGCCGCACAGTTCATCGTCTTACTACAACATCGGCACTCGCGTCAGTTCCCCGCTGCCTGGCGACATCATCGTGAGCCCCGGTCACGTCGGAATCTACGCAGGCCCCAACCTGCAGATCGACGCGCCCCTCTCGGGCAAGACGATCCAGTTCCGTGGCATCTGGCAGACCAACCCGATCTACGTTCGCGTCACTGGCTAGCGTCACTGGCTAGCGTCACTGGCTAACGCCAGTGGCGGGGGCGGCGCTCGTCGTCCCGTAGCGTGGAGCCTGTGCGTACTTCAAAGATTGAGCGGCTAGGCCGCCACGTCAGTGAAATCGGGCTGGGTTGCTGGCAACTTGGCGCCGACTGGGGCAACGTCGATGAGGATCGCTCACAGGCGATTCTCGAGGCGGCGGCCGACTCGGGTGTCACGTTCTTCGACACGGCCGACGCGTATGGGGACGGTCGCTCGGAGCGAGCGATCGGCTCCTTCCTCGCGTCCCGCGCCGATGCTGACAGGTTCTTTGTCGCGACCAAGATGGGTAGGCGTGCGCAACCGCACGAGGCTGGGGCCTACACGCTTGACGCTTTCAGGGCGTGGACGGATCGCTCGCGGGAGAACCTCGGGGTCGACACGCTCGACCTGATCCAGCTTCACTGCCCGCCCACTTCTGTGTTCTTCGATCCCGCCACGTACGACGCCTTGCGCGTCTTGGTTGACGAGGGTCGAGTGCGTGCGTGGGGCGTTTCCGTGGAAAAGGTCGACGAGGCGCTCCGGGTATTGCGTGAACCCGATGCGGCGTCGATCCAGATCGTCGTCAACGTGTTCCGCCGCAAGCCGCTTGAGACCGTGGCCACGGAGGCGGCTCGACTTGGCGTCGGAATCATCGCGCGAGTGCCGCTCGCATCGGGACTGCTGTCGGGTAAGTACGACGAGAGCACCACGTTCGCCGAGAACGACCACCGCAACTACAACCGCGAGGGCGCCGCCTTCGACGTGGGTGAGACGTTTGCCGGAGTGCCGTTTGATGTGGGTGTCCGCGCGGCTCGCGAGGTTGCCGCATTGACCCCCGACGGGTGGACCACAGCGCAGATGGCGCTGCGATGGCTCACGCAATCCGGCATCAGCACGGCGATTCCCGGTGCGCGCACTGTGGAGCAGGCGCAGGGCAACGCGGCGGTGGGCGAACTGCCCGCGATCGACGACACCACGATGGCCCAGCTCGCGCGCATCTACAACGACTCGATTCGCGAGCACGTGCACGCTCGCTGGTAGCGCATCCCGGGTGGTCGTCAGGGGGGCGTAACGCTCTGCGGAACCGGTAACCTTAGAGCCCCCGGCGCCTGTAGCTCAGGGGATAGAGCACCGCTCTCCTAAAGCGGGTGTCGCCGGTTCGAATCCGGCCAGGCGCACTACGAAGTACCTGTGAAGTACCTGCTAGATCGCTTGTGGCGACTCTTCATGATTCGCGGCACCAGTACTCTTGCTGCCCTTCATCCACGTTTCGTCCACAAGCGCCTTCGATCTCAGCGTTGTTAGTGCCTCAGCGACGTGCTCAAGATCAGCATCGAACAAATCCGAATAGGTGTCTAGCGTCGTTGAGGCCTTCTCGTGTCCAAGCATGCGTTGGACCGCCAGGACCCTTGCTCCGGCCGACACTGCCATGCTGGCCGCGGTGTGTCGGAGTTCATGCGGCGTGAGGGGCTCGATGCCCGCCTTCTCAATCGCGGGATCCAAGGTGTCACGCCTGAAGTTCCGGTTTCGGATCGGAGTGTTATTCGCACTGGGGAAAACGAGGTCATTATTGGAAGCGTCGCTCAGCCGCGCGGCTAGGGCCTCGAAAACGAAGTCTGGAGGCATGAGGGTGCGCCGCTCGTGATCCTTGGGATCTTTCCAACGCTGTTCGCCGTTGTCGAGTTCCACCACTACCTCCTCGATCCTTACGCGCTTCTGTAGAAGGTCCACGTACTTGGCTTTGAGGCCAGCGAACTCGCTGAACCGAAGTCCTGTATATGCGAGAAAGAGGATCGCGTCACGGTTCCGCCCCGCGGCATTTGCGAGCCGCTCGACCTCCTTGGCATCCAAGTAGCGACGCGGGCTTGACTTGGCACGGGGCAGAACTAGGTCCGCCGACGGGTCGATCGCGATACGACGGCCGCGTAGCGCCTGAGCCATCACGCCTCGGAACACCCCGACGACTTTGGCGATGGTCCGTGGTGCAAGAGGCGTTGTCCCATTGAGTCGAGGCTTGTCGCACATCTCGTTCACCCACGCTTGCGCGGCCTCGTGGGAAATGCGACTCAGCGGTTGCGCTCCCCACCTGGGTAGTACGTACAGGCGTAGCACCGACGAGTTTCGCGACTTTGTCGTTTCGTCCCACCTAGGGTTCTTGATCCAGGCTTCCGCGGCCTCGGAGAAAGTCATACGGCCGCGACTGGGGTCGATGTAGTCACCCCGAACGAGTTGCGCATCGATCTCTTGCTTGAAGCGCCGGGCATCTCGGAGAAGGGGGAAGGTCCTTCCGCATTGTTTGCCTTCAGGGCTGCGCCACCGCACCTGGTGATGGCCGGTGCCCAACTTGCGAATTGATGTTGACATGGGCTCTCCTAGCCCTCGCCGTCGTCAGCGAGAAGATCTGGCGTTCCGGGCTCCCAGGTGGCGCGACCTCGGATGGCCTGGGCGCAAGGCGACTCTTTGCGTGCTCTGATAGCAAAGTCCGCCAACTGTTCCGCGACGTTGCACGGGGTGCTTCCCCTCATGCGGGATCGCCCTCGCTTTCGAGGAGGTTCTCGCGCCCCCGGATGCGCTTTGCTGGACCGGAGATTTCCTCATCGAAGGGGGAACTCGTCGTGATTCCGGAGAGAAATGCCTTGAGTCCGGTCCTCGTACGTTCTGGATACTCCTCCCACTGGTCTCGGTGCCAGCATTCGACCGACTCGTCGATCGTTGCTCTGGTCGCGCCCTCTGCGTGTGCGGCGAGATTTGCCTGCACCTCTAGCGCACGCCGTCGTGCCGCCACGACTTCGTCGACCGCCTGAACGTAGGTCGAGATTTCCTTCGCAATTACGAGCGACTCATCGTCTGATGGTGCGGTGGCCATCTCTTCGACGCCTAGGCCGAACACGCGAGCGAAAGCGAACAACTCGTCGACGGTTACATTCCGAGGCGGATCGTCCCTCTCGATCTTATTGAGCGAACTCACTGCGATATCGCAACCCGCAGCAGCCATCTGGGACTTGAGGGCCGCATATGTCCATCCCCTGGAGGTGCGCTCGTGCCGAAGCCGCGCGGCGACGTTCCGTGAAGTCGTACGACTCTTGTTCTTGTTGGCCCTGGGGGACATTTCTGGTCTCCGAAGATCTGCGGATGTTTCTGACTGGTAATTACTCTACCTTAAAGGCTTGACGAGGGCTACCCGCAGTGCGTATTCTCTTTATGAGACATCCAATACCTATGAAGGGAAGTATCTGCATGATCGATCTCATGACGATCAACGAGGTCGCAGCGGCGTTCCGCACCAACCCGAGCACTTTGTATCACTGGCGGTACCAGAACCGCGGGCCCCGCGCTGCGCGCATTGGCAGAAAGGTCCTCTATCAAAGAGCGGACGTCGAGGCGTGGCTTGAAGAACTCTATGACGGTGCGGTTCCCAGCGACGCAAATGTGGAGCGACTCAGGTGACATCGGGAGCGAGCCGACTGCAGGTTGGGGTCGGTCAGACGGTTGCAGTGATCGAGCGAATCATCGCGGACGCCGCTAGCGTCGCCTGCTGCGCGCGCGACACAGAGATCCATGCCAACACGGATCGCGAGCGTGTGCCGCTGTATCAGCGACCCCTTGTGGTGTCTCTCAATCGCGTCGCTCGTGTGCGGCGCCCATGTCGCTGGATCAAACCGGCGGCCAAGACCTTCTTCAACGACCATAACTCAGGAGCAAAACGATCGTGACTACCACTACTCAACCCATCATTGAACGTGACCAGACCGGCGCCATAGTCTGCGTGCGTTACACCGCAGACGAGATGCTCCATCGTGAGGATGGTCCGGCGGTTGTCGAATTCTTCCCAGAAGGCGTGCGGCGCTCCGAGACGTGGTATCTCGGCGGGGTGATCAAACGTAGCGGCCACCGCCCCTCACGGATGGAGTATCGCCTGGACGGGACCGCGTCACGCGCGTTCTGGCACCAGCGGAACGGCCTCCTGCATCGCAAAGACGGACCGGCGTTGGTCACCTTTGCGGAAGACGGGCAGACCCCAATCGAGCGCGAGTGGTATCGCGCCGGAAGGCCTTGGTGCCCCGAGTGCCGCAGTGCGGTCGACCGCGGCTGCCGTTGCGGGGGTAACGAGTGATGCGCGCCCTCGACTTGACCCAAGAGCCAACCGACGACCGTCTGCGCGGAGCCTCCGTTCTGGACGGGGACCGCAGAGCACGCCTCGATGCGCCCAACGGCGGCGAAAAGGGGTTTGGCGGCCCTGCAGACCCCGAGGTTTCGATGCGTCTTGATGCCCCGAAAATCGGTGCAGCCAGTGGGTTCAACCCCCACGTAGTAACACGGGGGGTAACACGGGGGGTGGTGGGGGCATCCGACTGGGAATCTGGTGGCGTCATTGAGGCACACTTCGATTGGTACGCGGTCACGATCGATGACCGACTCGAGCGCGTTCTGGATCGCCTATCAGTGGGGCTTTGCGCTACTGTGCGCCGCTCCAGACCACGGAACGGCTACTTAGAAGCCTTTCAACTAGTGGATGCTGATCGAACGGTCGCAACCGTGTACGCAGGCGGGCCAAATGGGGCGCCTCACGCTGTGGCGACGGGGTTAGCATCTGAGAAGTTCGCGGCAGTCGTTCGGCGGAACTGGCCCAACGCGCAAAGGGTTTCTCGAGTTGATAGCAGGATCGACTTTGGAGGAGCCGAGAGCGACTCTCACACCTGGGACGTCCTCTACGCGACAGTGGTGGCCTTCGCTCGGGAACGTGGACTCGCCACCTCTGTTCACGGGGACTTTCTTGGCTCAGGCGAAGCCGGCCGTACGCTCTACGTGGGATCACCGAAGTCGGAAGTGCACCTTCGTCTTTATGAGAAGAGCAAGGAGGTGAGGGCTCACTCTCGGAATCGAAGCGGCTGCGTGGTGAGCGACTGGGTGCGAGTTGAGGTCGAGGTAAGGCCTAAGAAGCGCACTGCCCGCCAAAGTGCGGGCAGTGCATCCGCATTGGACGTTTGGGGCTACTCCGGTTGGACCAAGGACCTCCTGGCGCTGTTGACCGGGCTCGACGTACCTCGCACTCAAATCACACAATGGGGTCAATCGCGCGACGAGCGGGCGGTCGCGAACCTCGCGCGTCAATATGGTCCCGCAATGCGACGTATTGCCGAGTCGGAAGGATGGGACTCCTTACTCGCTCGCATCGAGAGCGCGGTGTTCGCAGAGGAGCCGCCGACAACGGCAAATGGGCATCGTCACGCGGACGGCCGAGTTCTGCCGCAAGCAGCCCGACTTGCATCCTAGGCGTTCATCTACACGGCCCCCAAGCCAGCCTCCTAGGGGCCCCCGCAACGAGTTCCCGAACGCTGCCACATTGACGCCGAGGCTGCGTGACGATTTCGAAGAGAGATCACCGACTCGCCCATCCACTGTGGCGTGAGGCTCGTAGCGGGCCACGCCTGCAAGACGCCGCAGTCCTGACTCCCGGCTCGACGGACTTCCAGGGGCGCCTGTAGGCGGTTTCGCTAGGGTGCGAGAGGGACCAATAACGCGAGCCACTCACCCCGCGTTACGGCGGTCGAGTCCCAACGAACCGCTCGGAACCCGTGCCGGGCGGGCACGACCTCCGCGCCCCATGGAAGCGTCATGGGCACCAGGGGGCCAAGGTCCGACAATTCGACGCTCGGTGTCTCTTGACCGTGCGCGTACACGAGAGCCCTCCCGACGCCGCCGTCAGGCGAGAGCAAGAGAGCCAGGGGGACGTCGGAGAACTCGTCGTCCCAGGCCGAAAGAACGTGAACTTCAGTTTGGTGCGATGTCAGAAGTTCGCGATCGCGCATTTGCCTGTAGTTCGTGACCGTGACCCGAGCCAACGCGTCGGCCGTCTCGGCCTCGTCTGCTTCACGAACAGTCAGGTGCCGCACGGCGCCAGACTCCGGCTCGAACTCGACCGTCCCCGCTTCAAACATGCTTGCCACAATGGGTGCTCCGCGTTGCGGGATCTCCTGGACCATCCAGCCAGTATTGCAGTGAGGCCCTCAGCCGGGCGAGCGAGCCGCCTAGCCGCCCATTGCCACCGCGCAGTCGTTGGCCGAGTCGTTCCACTGCGCCGGGAGTGCGGCAGCCACCTGCTCGTCGGTCGTGTCCTGACCGATGAAGCACCGGACGTGTGCGACGCGCTCTTCCTCCGTGGTCTGTCTACCCACCCGCCAAGCGTAACCCCGTGCGTGGGAGCATTGCGGTATGACTCCGACAGCCGATGTCAAGCCGCAGCCAACCTCGGACCCCCTGTTTGAAGCGCTCGAGCAACTCGACCAGAGTTGGGACGCTCACCGACCGGGACTTCACAGCGCGCGTCACCGCGACGGCTACACCGGTCCTGCGCGCGTCGCGATCATCCTCGGCTTCGCCGAGCACGTTCACTGGGTCGCCAAGTCCATTGTGCTCCTGCACCGCAACGACATGGCGTTCGAGTCTACGGCGCTCGTTCGCGAGGTCTACGAATGCGCAGTGACGGCCATGTGGGTGGCGCACAACCCGGCCGCTCCGGACGCTCTCGCCGCAGAGTACAACCGTGGCCGGGTCAACCTCCGCAACACGTTGCGCAAGTCGGCGACGCCGATGTTTCGCGCAAACGCGGATGGCATCCAGGTAGCGTTTGCTCCCGACACCAGCGTCTCCGAGGCTGACCGCGCACGAAACTTTGAGCGCCTGTGTTTCGACTTTGCTCCCGAGAGCAACGACCTGTACCTCCTGTACCGAGCGCTCTCTGATCCAAGCCACGCGTCGTTCGCGGCGCTCGACCACTACATCGCAGCGACTGGGCAGGACAATGGAGTCCGGCTCAAGCGCATGCCCGATCAGGGCCTAAGTCACCAGTTTTTGCTGTGGCTGACGGCCAGTGCGGTGCTGTGGTCGGCAACGTCAGTCAACTTCTTGGAACCGGGGCGACCACGGCGAAATGAGTTGCGCAAGATCGCGCGAACTATAGACGCCCAGCCGGTCCTCTCGCTGAATCCGAAGGCCACGATGCGGATTAGCAGGGTTGTGCGCGACGCAAAGCGCAAGGGCGCGCACAAGGTTGCGAGCGACAACCCGGCGTAGTGAACGCACTCGTCCGCAGTCTCGGCCAGCCCGTGAAGCGGCGGGCCCTGGCGCTATCGTTGTATGCAAGCAGGGGGTCGGTACGCGGCCCCCGTAACCGAGGGCGGATGGATGGGGCTAAGCGGCGGCAAGTAGGACCCGTCGGGTTGGCGTCAGGAGGCGTCCTCAGGCGATGCGGTCAAGTTGCCGCCGTGTGGGGTGCCCAATACTGAGGTCGCTGGCGAGAACTACCTCCGCTTCGGTATTGCCCCCGTGCTCCAGGGTTGTGGTGTCGCTGAGGGTGGCGTCAAGGTGTGCCGCGCGGTGCTGCAACCAGAGCGCGCCAGCACATTTGGCCCCACCGTCGTGAAGGTGCTCGTCGACAACAATCACTGCGGCTACGTCCCAGACGAGAACGTGGCGTCGTTTGCGGTCGCGTTCAAGAAACTCAAGCGAGGGCAGTGTGCATACTGCGATGCTCGATCCTGGGGCTCCAACGAGGGCGGGACCTGGCGCGTGAGCCTGACCCTGATCTTCGATGGCGCCACTGAGCCCGAGCAGAACCACGCAGCGATTGAGGCTGAGAAACAGAGGGCAAGAGCCGAACGCGCGGACCGTTGAAGCGGCGGGTTCATTCGACGGCGCGCGCTGGACTGACCGCGCGCCCACCATCGCGGAGATGGAGCAACAGGGCGAGCCTGACCCCGACTGCGCCCTACTAGGCCAGTGCGCGACCGCCGCGGAGGCTGAGGCGCGGCTCTTAGGAACGGTGCCGGAGCAGTGGCCGACGTGGGAACCGGTCGGAATCTGTGAAGAGTCGGGAGACCGCGCCGCTGTGGTGACGGTGCTCGACCGGTTCGTGCGGGCGTGGGGTGAGCAACCGGTTCCAAGCACGGTCGTGCAGTCACAAATCAAGATGCGCATCACGGGCGGAAGGGAGCGTACTGGCGGTCCCCTCTCGGAGTCGCGGGGCCGGAATACGACATATCCGCGTTGGCGGGCGCTAACTGGCGCCGAACTCGTGGCGCTGGCGTCTTCGGAGAACACGCCCGCAAACGAGTTGACTTGGATTCTGAACATTCAACATAAGGAAATCCAGCAGGCGGTCGCGACACGGGACGCGCATACTCCGGCTGCGTCTCGGAGCAGGGGGAGACGCCGCGTAGCCAATGGGACTAGGTGCGGCAGGAAGGTCGACCGCCATCGCTTCGTTCCCGCTCCTGACCCCCGCGACCGCCCTCGTGCGGCGCCTAACGCAGGCCGACTGCCTCCCTCCCTGGGTGCCTTCGTTGCAGGAAGTTTGACTATGGGGCGCACGATCACGAAATCACTGCTTGAGGTGAATGCGCGTTCCGTCACGCCACCGTCGTACACGCCTCGCCCGGGTTCGTCCTCGGCGAGGTGTGGTGCTTCGCGGGGTGGACTTGGTGTGCCGTGACCCGGGGGATGCTCACACCGGACTTCCCCTTACGGTGCACGGCCACTGGGTGCAGGCTGGATACTCTGTTCGTATGGACCGATGCGTCACGCGAGCCGAGAGCACGAGCGCGGCTCGCAGCAGGAGTCAGATTGCCCTGTGCACGGCGCGAAGGTTCGCCGGGACCGCTCTGGGCAGCAAGAGCAAATTGCTAGGTTCGCATCTGTGAGCCCCGACGCGACTCGCGGACGCGACAGGATTATGGTGTTGATTGCCGCAAGGAAACTTGAGTTGGTTGAGCCGGACTCGCGGCTTGCGACGATGCAGTTGGAGCAGGCAAGCGAGTCGCTCGAGTTGGCTTCCGAGCAGGCGGAGATGCGCCCCGAGGCATCGCTGACGCTCGCGTACGATGCGGCACGCAAGGCGGTCGTGGCGATGCTTGAGGCTCAGGGACTTCGAGCGCGGATGCCCAATGCGCACGCGAACGTGCAAGAGGCATTGGGAGCGCAATGGGGCGGCGCACTCGCTGATCGCTTCGGTGCGGCACGACGGGCGCGCCACCGGGCGGAGTATCCGAGCGCTTCGACGACAAGGGCTACATCGGCCAGTGCCGCACGAACGGTGGCTTTGGCTGAGGAGTTGTGCCAACTCGCCGAGGGTCAGATCCGGTCTCTACCGCCATTCCCTCGTTAGGCCCATCGCTGGTACTTTCTATAAACGGATGCTAGCATCCAGTTATGAGAAGTTCTCCGTCGATGCTCGCACCCTTCTACCGCTCTGACGCACAGGGCGGCATTCTTGCCCGCGTGCTGTTGCGCGCGGACGAAGAGCCTCTGTCGAGCGTCGCCGCTTCCGTTGGCGTACCGCTGACCACCGTGCAACGCGAAGTCAAGCGCCTGACTGACGCGGGCGTGTTCCTCACGCGCAAGCAGGGCAACACCCGTCTCGTGCGACTCAACCCCGAGTACCCACTGCTGGTGCCGTTGCGTCAGATTGTGGCCGCAACTCATGGCCCCCAGCAGGTGGTCCGGGACAAGTTCGCCGCACTCGATGGCGTCGAACTCGTCGCCATCTTCGGGTCGTGGGCCGCTCGCATGTCCGGGCAGCCGGGTCCAATGCCGGCCGACATTGACGTCCTGATTGTTGGAGACGTTGACGAGACGAACGCAGACCTGGCCGCTGTCGATGCTAGCCGCGAGATCGGTCGCGAAATCAATCCTGTCGTCGTCGAAGCCTCGCGCTGGAACTCCGCAGCCGATGGCTTCATAACCGAAGTGCGCCAGCGGCCTCTCGTTGTCTTGCACGGAAGCCTCTGAGCACGGCAGATGTCCGAACTATTGATAACCGAAGGAGAGATGGTCTGCTCAACCGAAGTCGCCGGACCAGAAGCCGCCGGGTCTGCCGCATTCGTGTTACTCGAACACGAAGACAAGCCCAGGATCGCGGACACACCCAGGGCGCTGGCGAAAACCTGTCGTCCGTTCAGAGCAGCCGTCGGGTGCTCTCCTTCGGTTTCGATGACACACCCCGCCGAGGACGAACCCGGGCGGGGTGCGAGTGCAGGGACGTGGTTGGTCGGGTGTCCGCCCTCGCCTACGGGCGGGACGTCTGATCGCCAGCGAGCACCCAGCCATTGCTGTTCGAGTCCCACACCCAGTACGTAGAACCGTTGTTCCAACCCTGGGCGTCGATCACTTCTCGCACAACGGTGACAGTGACAACCTCGCCCGGGTACAGCGGACGCTCCATACCGGGGACCGAGTACCCGTTCGCCTGCGCATACGCCCACGCCGTCTGCCAATCGGCGAAACGCATGATCTCGCCCATTTGCTTCATCCGATCACCCTTGTCGAACTGAGAAACGATCAACTGAGTGTCGTTCGCCTGGGTGATATCGGAGCCGGGGCGGCGTTCGATTCCAGAGTTTTCAAGAATCTGGATCGTGTAGCCACCCTGGCCAGCATTCCCTGCTGGCCACTCTCCAGTCGTGACGGCAGAGATCCTGTTTGCGACGACGTCGGAGGGCAACTCGTTCGGTGCCGCCGTCTGGCCACGGAAGCCCAAAGGCATGCTGACCGTGCCCTCGAACCGTTCGCCATCGATAAATTGCACCAGGGCGCCAGGCAGTGCGGGGTCCATCAGGTTGTAGCCCGCCATCATCTTGTTCGACAGGGCGCGCACACCCTGCGCCCACAACTCCGGGTACGTGTCGACAATGAACTGCTCACCCGCACCCTGCGGCTCCTCCGAGAAGATGTAGCCCTCGGCATACACAGCCCAGTCAGATTCCTCGGCCGTACGCACGTTGAACGGCGCCTCCGCCGAAGGCGACGGCGACACGGTCTGCTCGATCGAAGTCGTCGGACCGCCTGTCGGGTCTGTCGCGTTCGTGTCAGTCGAGCACGAGCAAAGCCCCACGATCGCGGACGCACCCAACCGTCGTCAGGAGTGAGAAGCAAAGTCGATGACCGCCGAGTAGTCCCCGGTGGCATCGGCCTGCCTCACAGCCTCGATGTAGACCCTGCGCCGCTCCTTGGCCTCGGGGAATCTTGACCTGCTCCATCCGAGTTCAGCATCTGGGTCGAGAGCGAAGAGCATCACTTCGCAGTAGACGCGAGAGACCCTGCCGTTGCCGTTGACGAAAGGGTGGATTCGTCCAACCTCGCAGTGCAACCTGATGACTTGCTCCACCGCAGAGTACGTCCCCAGTTCTCGCCACGACTGAGCGTTGCCGAACAGGATTCGCATCTGGGTAGCGATCTGGGTGGGGTCGATACCCAGATTCATCTCTCGGGAACGGTATTGCCCTCCCCACTTCCATGTGTCAGCGAAAGCGGTGCGGTGAGCGGCAAGGAACTCAACGTCATCCCACAGAAAATGACCCCCATCCTCCTTGGACCTCCACAGCAAATCACTCGCCATGCGTGCAAGCCCAGCACGTTCCCTTTCGTCAATCTCCTGGAGTGTCTCTGGGTCTATCCCAGACACCAGGTCGGCAGCAAGGTCCGCTGGGATAGGGGTCGATCCGTAAGGCTGCGACAGGGGAGGGTCAAGCAAGATTCGAGAAGCGGACGGCACGCTGCTGGCAGCATTGACGTGCTGCCAGCAGTAGTACCCCTTGGTCAACCTCGTGCATAACGGGTGAGCGCACGGTGACGTACGTCTTGCAGCGCTAGGCAACCCGACTCCGAACGAAAACCTCTCGCGTGAGAACCATCGGGTCAATCTCGGCAGACTGCATCTCCAACACCTGGGCGCGAGTTGCCATGCGCTCGGCTCGCTCGGCGATCTTCCAGTCGTCGGACACTCGCGCGTCAGGAGTGAGACCCACCGCAGACATCAGCACTACCCATGCGTTCACCGATGGAGTCACAGTCCGCGCGAGGTAGCGGTCAACCTGCTGCCTGTTCATCTGCGCCACACGTGCAACGTCGGCAGCAGTCATCCCCGTGGCAGACATCCTGTCTAGCACGGTCTGGATGGGGTCGAATCGAGTCACGAACTAAGAGTAGCATATCTGCTTACCAAACACACAACGCCCCGCCAGGGCGAACCGAGGCGGGGCGTGAGTGAAGGGCGAGCGACTGCTAGTCGAAGGAGATCGCTTCGACCCAGCCGTTGACGCTCGCGTCGTAGACCCACATCGACATGGCTGTCGAGTTTCCACCCTCCGCACGCAATGCACGGATGCTGGAAACCTCGCCCGGGTACAGAGGGCGCTCCATGCCTGGCACAGAGAAGCCGTTCGACTGCGCGTACGCCCACGCCTCCTCCCAGCCGTCGAAGTACATGGTGCTGCCGAGTTGCTTGGTCTGGTCGTTCTTGATGAACTGGTACATCTCCAGCGCGGTGCCTTTTGGGTCCCTCTCGTTGATGGTGAGGGTGTAGCCACCCTGCCCGGCGTTGCCTTCGGGGTACGGGCCGCCAGCGTTGATCGCCCAGATGACGTTTTGGACAGTGTCCGACGGCAAAGACTCCGGGTCAGCAATCTGGCCACGGAAGCCCAAGGGCGTGCTGATGGTGCCCTCGTACCGCACGCCATCGACGTACTGGACCACAGCCCCCGGCGCGGCCGGATCTGCGTAGTTGTAGCCGGGCACCATCTTGTTCGACAGGACGCGCACGCCCTGCGCCCAGAGGTCGGGGTACGTGTCGGCGACGTACTGCTCACCGGCGCCCTGCGGCTGGTCCGAGTAGACGTAACCGTCGGCGTATGCGGACCAGTCATCCTTTGTCGCCGTGCGCACCACAAAGGGCCCCGCAGACGACGCGGACGGCGAAGGCGAGACCGTCTGCTCGATCGAGGTCGTCGGGCTGCCCGTCGGGTCTGTGGCGTTCGTGTTGCTCGAGCACGAACACAATCCCACGACGGCCGCGCCAACCATCAGACCTGCTACAACGCGCGTGCCATTCAATGCGGCCATGTCCGCCCCCCTCAATCAGCGTCGCCCTCATACTGGCATCTCTCGCATCGGCTGAAGTACGGGTAGGGCAAGTCGTGGACGGCGGATTAGTCGCACAGCGAGCCCGATCTCGCGTCGACCGTCGAGCATCGTCTTGCGGCAGCCTCGCTTGCATAGTGTCCACGGGCCACGTCCCCGACTCTGGCGATCGACGGCCTTGGCACATGCGCCTGTCTCCGACATTTGCCACGGGACTCGAGCGGGAGCGAGTACAAGTTGTGTGTCTCACCCGCTGGGTACCTTGCTTCATAGGAGGTGTGGCTATATGGGGCGCACGATCACGATGACGACCAATCCGCTGCTCGACGTGGTCGAGGGTGCTGACACTTACGTCGTGCCCGAATTGCCCTGGGACATAGTCGTGGACCTCGACGACGCTGCTGAGTCGGCTCTCGAGGCCGCCTCACGGGCGGTCGGGCGGCTCGAAGGCGCATGTCGGTGGCCCGCACCAGGGCACCCGAGTACATGCGCTCTGGCTTCCCTTGAGGGTTGGTCGTGTGTCCGCGCCGCCGGCCGTGAGGTTTCGTGGGGTGATATCGGCCAAGCCTTCTCGAATCCCCACCTGGCTTACCGTCGAGGCAGGTCGGACGCTGAGATCGCGGCCCGACTCATCGGTCTCCACTCGGGGCTCGGGGGCATGGCGGACAAGTCCGGTGCCACCGGCTTCGTGGCCAACTCGTTGCACGAGGGCGAGTTCGTGTCACCGCATTTTCGATCCGCACTGGAGCGGGGTCTGGACGAGTGGATTGTGCACGGGCCGGGCTCCGGACTTGTGCGATCAATTCTGATAATGATGAGTATGGCGGCGAGCATGCCGGAGTCCGCGAACGTGGCGATGGCCTCACGGGCACTGTTCCCGTGGCTGGTGGTGTCATCACGGGCCTCGGACGTGATGGTGCCGATCTCTGCGGGCTTCGTCGGATTCGGCGACGAGTGGAACCAGGTCGCGCGGGCACTGTCCGGCCCCGATGGCTACGATCCGGACACAGTGAACCGGGCCATCGAGGTGGCGCTTCGAGCGGTGGAAAGGGCTGCCCTGGCTGCCGCCATCGAGATCGAGTCGCTGACCTACCGCAGCCGCGGCAAGGCGCTTGCCTCGTGGTGGGACTCCGCCATTCCCTCCGTGCGCTACATCTACTACTTTACCAACGCTTTACCGTGCGTCACCAGGGAACAGTTGCAAGCCCTGTCGGGCTTCTCGCTGCGCACCGTCAACACCGCAGTGAGGACCCTGGAAAGTTTGGGCGTGGTCGACGTGGAAGGGAAAGTGCGTGGGCGCTCCGACTATGTGGTGCGGTGTCAGCCTCGGTGGCGGCCCTATCCCGAGGCCGCACAGTTTCACCAGTCGCTCAGTGCTTTACCGGTTGAGCCGTAACACCGGCTGACGTAGTTCATGAACCTGGTGGCGTCCGCACGTTCGCGCAGATCTTCTAGGGCCTTCGCGTAGTAGTCGCTTGCCAGCGACGGCATCGGAACGCTCCTGGAGTACGTGGCGTCGAGGGTTTGGCTCCCACCCCAACGCAGTGACACCTTGGGATAGCCCGATGCCACCACGATGGCGCTGGCCCAGGACTTTGCGACTATGTCGTTCACCCCCGCGGCGATCGCTTGGGCGGCGAATTCGAAGGCACGCTCAATGTCGCAGGAGATGGACTTCAACGGGGCCAGGCGGCCACGCACTTCCACGAATCCGCCGTGTGCCGCGTAGGCCAACGCGAGTCTTTCTGCGTGCTTGTGCGCGGTAGACGCTAACCAATACCGGGCTGTGGCCGGGGGAAGGTCACCACCAAACTCCTTGTACGTTTCGATGGCCTCGTCGTCGAATATCTGATTGAGCGCCATGCGTTCGACGCCGTAGGCGACCATGTCGGCATCGATCTCAAGATCCGCGCTGACGTAGTCGCCGGTGTGAAGGGGACCATCTCGGCGGAGCAATTCGATCCAGGTCGAGCGGACGTCCGGGGCACTGCGGCGCAGGGTTCCCAGCCGATCCGCGTGGGCGATGCGACGGCGAAACGCGGCGGCGTCGTAGGGCAGTACGCGGCGCACCGTCTTGCTTGGTAGCAGCCGTTCAGGCGTAATCCTTGCGGTGAACTCATCCAAGGGTTCGGCGGGGATACGGCACGGGTCGGCCGCGTCGGCTGCCGGGCGGGTCGCCACAGGTGGAGTCTCTTCAGCAAGTTCATCGCCGCTGGGGAAGAGGATGAGCGCGAGTTCAGCGGCCGAGGCATCAATCGGTAGGAAGGGTGCGTCGGCTGGTTGGCCATCGTTGATCGTTGAGTCAAGGTGCTCGATGGCATACCAATTCGTGCGCTCGATCGTGGTGTGGTTCGCCACCCACTCTTTCCAAACGACCTGCCTCGAAACCCGCGCACCCTGAAGTGCAAAGTCATGCCACAGTTCAGGCTTCGCAGCGCCATGCGGGGGCCACGCCGGGACGGTGCTGGCGGCTGGGCCGTCTTCCCGGTGCAATTTCCCGTCGACCCGCCATTCAGTGCCGCGGTCGGTGTTCACGGCAGGCGCGCCAATACGGTGCAGCCGGCCTTCGGTGAACCACGCGTACTGACCGTTCCACTCAATCGCAGGTCCGTCAGTGCGGTGGCAGAGACCATCAACAAACCAGGCACGCAGTAGATCGGACTCGATCGCAGGCCCTTTTTCGCGGTGGAGCCCAACGCCGGATTTATAGAAACGGGTGTGTTCCCACGGCGTTCCGAAGCCGCCGGTCAATTCAGAAGAACTGCCACGATCATCCACCAGCGCAACGACATCATCAGGGTTGTCCACCGTCCCGGACTCAACAGCGCAAGGAAAGCAGCCGTCGCGTTCGGCGTCGTCAGTGTGAGCGCCCCGTTTCTTACACCCGAATGCATCAAACTGAGAGCCGATGAGCGGGCCCAACAGGCGTTCCGTCATTGTTTTCATCCCGCAGCCTCCCTGTTCTGGAGCGTATGGGAGGGGACTGACGTCGAACCGGGCATGCCGGGTCAGGAGTCAGGTCGGTACAGCGCAAAGTCGCACGTGGTACGCCGGTTTGTCGAACGCGGTCACAAGATTGATCACAACGGATCGCGAGAGACCGCGGTTTGGGTGCCGTGGGAGGCCTGTCGAGTTCACTTGCGTCGCGCAGGATCCCTGCTGCCGCCCCCCGCGAAGGGCCTCCGGTGGCGTGGGATCCACCCGAAATCTCTGCTTTGCAAGGGCAACACTGTAGTACCGAGGCATTTCGGGGGACGGCGGTGGCTGACTCGAGGATCGCTTCTTGAGGCCCGGTGTGGCAACGCATGGCCGCGACCGCGACCAGGCTGCGTTGCTCGTCGATGCCGTGGGCGGGCTCGTCGCGCGCACCGGGCTGATCGTGAGGGTTTGCGTCTGCCCGGCGGGGCGCTGCTGGTGGCTGGGTCCGCCAACGACCCGCGCCGCTGCGCCTGACCGAGGGTCGTGCGGGTTCATTTCGAATCTTGCGCGGGGCGGATGTGCGGTCCACTTCGCGTACTGCGGAGGCGATATACCTCGCCAGTATGGGCTTGGAGCGTGCCTCGTTGCCCCGCCTCGTGTCTGTGAACTACCGCGAGGTGGGCAATCTAAAGCGCCCATATCCACAGAACGGCTACGTCTACATTTGGTCGCTACCCTCCGAGCCAACAGCGGGCACGTGGGTGTGGGTCGAAGGCGCGGGCGGGCTCACCACCGCAATGGTGTGTCACGCGGCGGCAAATATGCCTGATGGATTTCGCCTCGGCGAACTCAAGGCGGTTGTTGGACTGGTTGATGACCGTCGGGTCAAGACAGCGACGAGCACTGCGCTTCATGACCGGAACCTCTGGATGGACAAAGTCCGAGCGGAGGCCCTCGCGCCCTCGTTGCAGCGTCCAACCGAACCTGACTCAGAGGGGCGTGTGGTTTGTCCGGCAAGCGGCGACGCTTCGCCCGCCGAGGCCAATCGGTATTACAGCGCTTGGTGGCCGCTCTATAAGCAGGGGGTGCGCGCGGGTTGGTCCGAGGCTGAAGCGCAGCGGTTCGCGGAAATCGGGCGGCGTTGGCGCCGACAATGCGACTGGAAGTAGCGGCCATCCAAGTGCCCGACGCCTGTGGAGAAGTCGGCGACGTGTCGAGGGCCCGTGGGAGCATGGCGGCATGACGAGCACTCCCGCGCCGCAACCGAACTCAGATGACCTGCTCGACGCGCTTGAGCGACTGGGCGCGAGTTGGGTTGCGCACCGGCCCGGCCTGACCAGCGCGAAGCATCGCGACGGTCACACGGGCCCGGCACGCGTCGCAATCATCCTCGGCTTTGCGGAGCACGTGCACTGGGTCGCGCGGTCCATCGTGCTGCTGCACCGCAACGACATGGCGTTCGAGTCCACCGCCCTCGTGCGCGTGGTCTACGAGTGCGCGGTGACGGCCCTGTGGGTGGCGCACAACCCTGCGGGGTCCGACGCGCTGAACGCTGAGTACAACCGTGGACGGAAGAACTTGCGTGACACCATGCGCCGGTCGGCTTCGCCGGTGTTTAGCGCCAACGCAGACGGCATCGAGGTTCAGTCTGCGCTGGATACCAGGATCCCCGACGCGGACCGCGCGAAGAACTTTGAACGACTGTGCTCAGACTTTGCGCCCGAGGGCAACGACCTGTACCTCCTGTACCGCGCCCTCTCCGAGCCGAGCCACGCATCGTTCGCGGCGCTCGACCACTACATCTCCGAGGACGAGAACGGCGACGCCATCCGGCTCGAACGAATCCCGAGTCAAGGGCTTGACCCCCAGTTCCTGCTTTGGCTCACTGCCAGCGCTGTGCTCTGGTCAGCGATGGCCGTCAACTTCTTGGAGCCGCGGGAGCCACGGCGCAGCGAGTTGCGCAAGATCGCCCGCGAGATAGACGCGCAGCCGGTGCTCTCGCTGAACCCCAAGGCCGTGATGCGTATCGAGAAGTTGGTACGCGAGGCCAAGCGCGAGCGGAAGAACAGCGGAAAGTCCAGGTCTCAGACCTGACCGCCGAGGCACGCCAGCAATGGCTTGGCCAGTGTGCGAGGCGCTCGACCCTGCCGCTACGCTCCAGACCATGGGACTGTTCTCGCGCGACAAGAAGCCCGCCGAAGCGACACCAGTTCCAACGCCAGCCGCCGCCGCATCAACTACGCCTACCAGGTTTGCACGCGAGATACTCGCCGAGTTCGGTGAGTCCCCAAGCGTGGACGATTGGTGGGATCGCGCGGAGGCCGCCGGGCTTGACCCCGTAGCCGTTGACCGTGCGATGGACCGCATCCGGGAGCAAGGCGCCCGCAAGATTGAGCGCACCGAGGTCACCGAGGCTGACGCAGTGGACCTGCGCGGCCTCGACGGGATCGACGCCAATATCGCCGGTATCAGCCACTGGCTCACCGACGCGGAGCGCAAGAAGTTCGCCGATGACCACTACCTCCTGGTCCGCGAGCCTCACCACGAGGTAGACCCCAACGCCATCGCTGTCTTCGGCAAGAGCCGCAAGGTCGGCTACGTGTCAGCGGGCCGCGCGAAGGCGCTCGCGCCAATCCTCGATTCCATCGGAGCGGTCGCGTACCTCGTCGCGGGCAGAGGTCTCACGATGAACCTGCCGCGCATCGACCCGCTGAGGGACTTCACAGAGGGGCGCTAGACGCGCCCGCCACGGCCCAGCCGGCCTGCAGCGCCATTGCTCCTGCCGGTATGGTCGGTTGCTAGCAGGGGGTCGGCAAGTGGCCCTCGCGAGCGGGGGTGGGGTAATGGGCCTATTCGGGGGTAAGAAAGAACAACCAGTCGCGGGTCAGGTGGCGTCAGCGAGCGACGCCGTGAAGTTGATGCCGAGTGGGGTGCCAAACATAGAGGTGGCGGGCGAGAGTTACCACCGCAACGCGGTGGCGGCGATGTTCACTGGCTGGGGTTTGCAGGACGGTGGCGTGAAGATGTGCCACGCGGTTCTGCAACCAGAGCCGACCAACAAGCACGACCGCAACGCGGTCAAGGTTCTCATCAACAACAACCACATCGGGTACGTCCCGGCTGACTATGCTCCGTCGTTTGCCGCCGCACTGAAGAAACTAAAGCGCGGTCAGTACGCCTATTGCGATGCACGCGCATGGGGTACCCGTGACGACGGAACGTGGCGTGCACGCGTCACGCTTGTGTTTGACGGGACTTCCGAGCCAGAGCACGACTACGCTGCAGAACGCGCAGAGAGCGAGGCAGCAGAGGCAGAGCGCGAGCAGCGCCGCGCCGAGAAAGAGGCTGCGAAGGCGAAGCAAGACACGGCACGCGCGGCTGCGACCGTCGACGGGTCCTACTGGCGAAACTTTCGCGATGCCATCGCGGAACTCAAGCGCCAGGGGCGGTTGGATGAGGCGCGAGTGCTGTTGGAGAAGTGCGTCGATGCTGCCGAGATAGAAGGCCGCATTCTTCACGCAGTTCCCGACCCTTGGGCGACCGAGCAACTCTCCGTGGTGCTGGGAAAACTCGGTGACCCAGCCGCTGACCTGGCAGTGCTAGAGCGCTACGAACGTGCGTGCCGCGCTGAGCCGGTTGCCGACAAGGTGGCCGCGCGGCTGATCAAGGCGCGGCTGGCGGGATGACTAGGTGGTTCGCGAGGCACAAGGTGTGGCGCCGTGTCCTGGTGGCGGGATTTGTCGTGGTGGCAATGTCGCTGGTCGCGTCGGGCGTCTGGCCCCATTGGTGGCGTGTCGACTGGTTCCCTTCGCCGACTGAGTGGACGGCGTTGTGGGCATTCGTGACGATGTTGGTGGCGACCATTGCCGCGTCGTTTGCACTCATCCAACTCCGTCACAATTCGCGGGAAAGCGCTGAACGAACCCGCCCGTTCATCGTCGTTGACTTCCACTTCCGCTCCATCCTGATCACGATCGAGGTTCGAAATGTGGGTGCCACGGCTGCGCGTGACGTTCGTCTCGAATGGAGCGACATTCCGAGCATCAAGGACCCGCGTCGCGCAACCGCGTTCAAGCGCATGCTTGTCGACGAGCCGATACCCTTCCTAGCGCCTGGTCGAGCGATTCGGTTTATGGTCGGCAGTTTCCCGGAGTATCCGAAGGACGCTCCCCGGCGCTTCACCGTGAAGTCCAGATGCGTGGGACACGACGGCACTAGTACGTGGGAGTCCGAGGCGGTGCTCGATCTGGACCAGTGGGCAGAAGCGCTTGCCGATTCAGACTATGACAACAAGAACTGGAACGAGAGCCAGCGCCAGACGAAGGCCCTTCAAGCCATCGGCTCCAAACTCGAAACGATGAGCGAGGCATTCATCGGAGCCTTGGCGCGCATTGACCGGGTGCCGGAAACATCCGACGAGCAATCGCCAGCGGTTGAGAAGCCTGTCGGCGCCACTCGTAGCGTGAAGGTCGTGAACGCTTCCCCCGACGAGGGGTGACTTTGCGTGTGGTCACAACATGGTCACAAACGCCACGAGGTTGCACCGTTGCCCACCCAACGAGACACGCTGAAACCGGTCACCTTTCGAACACCGCAGCACGACACAGTGCGAGACCGGTGTCCGATGCCGTTCTGGGGGTCAAGGCCCCCACGGCCGGTCCTGGGGCCCATCACCCCAAACACAGTCGCCCCAACTCCGAGTTCTTAGTCACATTCCCCGGTCCACGGTTCGAAGGGTTTCTAGGGGGAGTTGCATCAACTCGAGTCGGGAGTCGGCTTGCGTCAGCACACTTGATTTCGCTCAGAATCCTCGTTTTTGGCGTTGCAACAACTCTGATTCTTACCCTCAGTTTCGGCTCCCAGATCGGCCGGTTTTTGAGCGTGAGTTGCATCAACTCTAGGTAGTTTCGTAGGGACGCCCGGTCCCCCCCTTTACCCCCACCTTGTGCTCCTGCAGGGCTCGCCGCTCCTCAACGGGGTTTGGGCCGTTCATAGTCCTGGATACCGCTCCCGCACCAGTCGGTGAGTGATATGTGCGGCCCACCGCCGTGTGACTTGGTGGTGCGCAGCCGCGGTTCTCGATATCTCCCGTTCCATTGCAAGCCTGCTGGGCCGGTGTGACCGGTCTGCTTTGCTTACCGCGCAAGTGCGAGGTGGTCTCGCCGAGGCACCCCAAGGGGTGGCTGGTCGCGGCTTGATGCTGGGGGTGGGAGCGTATCCCCGCCCAGATTGGGTGCTGCCCGTCGCAGGCGCCGCAAACCTTCAGACGGTCGCCAACTCCGCGAGTTCGCTTGATGCGCCGATTGCCGCCGTGGCGTTGCCATGGGCGCTGCTGCTTGGACGGCTCAATCCCCGTTTCGAGACACTGGCTGTTCTCGCGGAGGGGGTTCGTGTGCTGAGGGCGCAGGCGTTCGCCTTCCATGATGTCGAGGGTCCGGCCGCACAGATGGTGCTGCCAACTGACCCCGAGCGGGGCACTGATGCCCCGCCTGCGGTCACGTGTGAGCCCCTGGGCTGGCTGAGGGGCACTGTCGGCACTTACCAGGCCGGATGCCCGCTTCGATGCCCTGGGCGACGTTGTGTGCCTCCTGGGGGCCATGTTGGCCACACTTCGCTCACGAGGCCCCTGGCCGGGGGCTTTCGCACTGCAACCCGCACCTTCGCCAGCGCCCGTGTCCTCGGGCCGCTGTTGGTTGCTGCAAAGGGGCGTGGCTCGCCGGCGCGGATGCGACCGCGATCGAGTGCGCCGCGATAAGACCGAAAGGACACGTCGACGACGAACAGTGTGAGGCGACCGAAGCCGGTATGGATGGCCAGATGAGTCGCAAGTCGCCCACGTGACTTGACCCTCTCATGGGCCCGTCGTCTGACAGGAATTGGACCCCTATTTTTGCCCTAGCATGAATTTGGGCGGTCGCGGATGGTCCGTGCAAAGGCCTATTTGGAGGCACAGTGAGCGCTTATCGAGGGTGGGTCGGTTCCACCGCACAAAGAGAGTCGGTACCAGCGTTTGAGCCATCGTCGGTTGTTTCACGGCGGCCTGCAAAGGCATCCGCGAAGCGTTTGTCGATCTCCGCGGCCGTGGATGGGCACCCGAGAGTTGAGGCTGTGTTGGCTGTGCTGAAGGGTGAGGTCACATCCGCCGAGGCGGCACGCCACGTAGGGGTTTCGGAGGATACTCTCAACAATGATCGGGCGCGCTTTATCAAGGCCGGCCGGGACGCTCTTAGTCCGCTTGACGGCAGACGCACGGCCCGGAGCGAGCCGCAGACGTGCACCAACATGGCGGTCCACGCGCTTGGCGCGATGGCGCTGGAGCGGTTTGAGGTCGCGCAGCGTGCCAACCGTAGCGAGGGGCTGTAGTGGCGGACAAGCGGCGTACACCCGCGCGCAAGACGCGGTCGGCGAGCGCAAAGGGATCTGAAGGCAAGCCCGAAGAATTCGATATGAAGGCCCTTGGAAGGGAAGCCGCAGAGCAGACGCGGCAGAACAAGGGGCGGATCGACGCGGGGGAGACTTTTGCTGCGGGCCGCCGACGAGGACCTGAGGCGTCGCCTTCGGCCAATCGCAACCGCTGGTACGGCTAGCCCGGGTCCGGCGCGGAAGAGATTGCATGGCTCGGCCAGAGGGGCCCTCTCGTGTTGCGAGGGCCCCGAAGCCGCTAGGCCCTGAGACCTAGCAATGGTTGAGTTGAGGCCCTCGCGGACGGCGGTAGGGTCCAATTGCGTCGCCGGTGTTGCGTCCCGGCCACCGCTCTAGACAGGGTCGATCCCCAGTCGGTGCGAGCCGAAACCTCGCGCCACGCCCTCGAAACCTGCCACAAGATGCCGTCTGTCCTGAGCGCTAGAGTCGAAGCGACACTTTGGGATTGCCGACACGGCGCAAGTGCGCGGCGCAGAAGGGGGCGACATGGGCGACGATACGCAGGGCAGTGGGCCGTTGTTCGCGCCCAGCCGAGTCGGAATTGACGGGGGTGCGCTTGAGCACGGCGAGTGACGCAACAAGTTGGTGGCAGCCGCGCTGGGGCGTCCCTGAAGGAGCAGGCCCTGACGCCGGCTGGCCGGAGCCCGACGCCACCAGCGCCTGGGCCGCCAATGACGAGCACGTATCGTCCGACGACCCCCTCCTCACCTCACTTGAAGAGGAGTTCCGACAGATTCGCTCCAGGGACCGGGTCCGAGACCTGGCGGAAGTGTTCACGCATCAGCGTGAAATTGACGCGATGCTCGACATGATCCCCGACGCTTTCGAGCACCTCGACATCAAGTTCCTCGAACCGGCCTGCGGGTCCGGCAACTTCCTGGTCGAGATTCTGCGTCGCAAACTCGCGTCCGTGTCCCGGCGCGACACCGTCTCCCAGGAACAGTACGAGCACCGCATGCTGCGCGCCTTGGCGTCGATCTACGCCATCGATATCTCCACTGAGAACGTGCAGGAAGCGCACGTACGGATGGCGCACGTCATGCTTGAGCATTACCAGATGGACGGGAACAGCATCGAGCCGACCATCGGGTTTCTGTCCGCGGTGAACCTCATCATCCACGCCAACCTCATCGAAGCGGACTCACTGGTCGACTCGTGGAGTATCGAGATGTGTGACTGGCAGCCCCGCGCCGGTGGACGCTTCCAGCGCGTGTGGTCCGCACCCCTGGTGCCCGAAGACGAGCGCGGCCTGCTGTGGTTCGAACGTCTCGAGGACGACGAACCAATTCACTACTCGGAGATGGCGAGCAACCGCAAGGCAGTCAAGGAGCAGCGATGGATCTGACCCGCGAGGGGCGCAAGAGGCGCATGCCGGACGTTCTCGATGCGATCGCTGCCCTGTCATCGGACGCGGTGCCGACACCACCGGAACTGGCGCGATCCATGCTGGACCTGCTGCCCGAGGACGTGTGGTCCAACCCCGACTTGAAATGGCTCGACCCAGCCGTGAAGTCCGGCTCCATTCTGCGCGAGATCGCCTCAAGGCTAATGGTCGGTCTTGCCGACTGGGAGCCCGACCCACACGAGCGTGCCCAGCACATCATGACGAACATGCTGCACGGTCTGTCGATCACCAAACTGCATGGCGAGATGGGCCGCAGGTCGGTCTACCGCTCTAAGGACGCTATCAGCGTGAAGGCCGTCGGTCGGGGCGAGTTCTTTAATGACTCCCAGGGCAATATCCAGTTCGTCCACGCCGAGCACAAGTTCAAGAAGTCGCGCCGGGAACTCGACACCGGCAACTGCGAGATCTGCGGTGCCCCGGTCGGACTCGACCGCGGAGTCGACCGCGAGAATTACGCATACGCGTTCATCCATGACAAGTCGCTGATGGAGAGGCTCAAGGGCATGAAGTTCGACGTCATAATCGGCAACCCGCCTTACCAAGTGGGACTTGATGACAACACCCGCTCAAAGCCGATCTATCACCGATTTGTTGAGAATGCGATCGCCCTCGAGTCGAAGTACGTGGCGATGATTGTGCCGTCGCGTTGGTTCTTTGGGGGGCTCGGGCTCGACGACTTCCGAGAGCGAATGATTGCGGACCGTCGCCTTTCGAAGATTGTGGACAACCCCAAGTTGTTCGACTGCTTCCCCGGTGTCGAGATCAAAGGTGGAGTCAACTACTTCCTTTGGGATCGTGACCACGACGCGGACTGCGAGTTTTCCACGCGCATAGATGGCACCGTGGAGTCGACGACGACCCGGGACCTCCGCGAGGGACAGGGGGTGGTCGTGCGCGACAACAATGCAATCGGGATTATCGAAAAGGTCCTCTTGAAGCGCCACCCGAGTGTCGAGGGTTCCTGCAGCGCGACGTTGCCATTCGACATCAGAGACAACCACAAGACGCGAGAGACGGCACGGGAAGGCGACGTTCCCGTCATCCACGGCTCTCATGTCGGATATCTCCCGCGCGAAGCAGTGAACAAGAACTCCGCATGGATCGATGAGTGGAAGGTGCTGCTGCCGATGGCCTCGGACGGACATGGCAGAGCCGTGTCTTATGTGCTCGGCGAGCCAATCGCCGTTGCTCCGGGGTCGATCTGCACTCTGACCTACATCGTGGCCGGGCGCTTTGGTACCAAGGATGAAGCACGCAATTTTGCGCTGTACCTCACCACTAAGTTTGTGCGCTTCCTGACTCTGCAACGCAAGAGCACTCAGCACGTGACTCCAGACAGACTGCGTTTTGTGCCGGAGATGGATATGTCCAGGACCTGGACTGACGACGACCTGTACGGCTACTTCGGCCTTACCAAGACTGAGAGCGCATACATCGAAGGAACTATTCACGCCCGCCATGCGGTTCTGTCGCTGGACTCGCCGGTCCCCTCTTCGCACCTGCCAGGCGGCTCGAAGTACAAGGCACCGGGGAGCCGCGTGGCAGCCGAAGAGGACGTCGAGGAGGATGACCAGTGAGCGTTGGTCGCATCTACGTGTACTCCGCCCCCGGCTACGACACCATCTGGGAGCGCACCGTCGGCTCGACCACCATCGAGGGTCGCGGCAAATTCAAGGTCGGCTACACCACGCACAAGGACGTGTGGGTGCGCATCAAGCAGCAGACAGGCACGATGCACCCCACGCAAGAGGGCATCGAACTGCATGTTGACACCGAGGCGGTCCGGCACGACGGCACAGATTTCAAGGACCACGCCGTGCATGCGGTGCTCGTCCAGCAGGGCATGCGCCATGACAGCGAGGTGTTCGAGGCGACCCTGGACGAGATCAACGCAGCCATCGCCGCGGTGAAGTCCGGCCACGCCTTCGACTCCGAGCGCACCACGGACTTCAAGCCGCGGCCCGAGCAGGATGACGCTGTTGACCAGTCCATCGCGTACTTCGCAGCCCATGCGCACGACTCGCACCCACCGCGAATGCTGTGGAACGCGAAGATGCGCTTCGGCAAGACGTTCACGACGTACGAGTTGGCTCGTCGCATGGGTTGGCGTCGGGTGCTGGTGCTGACTTACAAGCCCGCAGTGCGCAACGCCTGGCGCGACGATCTGGCCTCCCACGTCAATTTCGCCGGGTGGGAATTCGCCGACCGCGACCACCCGGTCGACCCCGATACGTCCGCGCCACTGGTGCGGTTCACGTCGTTCCAAGACCTGCTCCACAAAAAGAACGGTCGCTGGGTCGTCAAGGAGCACATCGAGGAGATCGTTGCCGAGAACTGGGATTGCGTGGTTCTTGACGAGTTCCACTTCGGGTCCTGGCAGGGTGCGGCCCACGAGGTCACAACTCCCGCCGAAGACATCTCGGAGGCGAAGGCTGCGCGCGCTGCTGAGGCCGCCGCCGAGGCTTCTGAGGAGATAGACGCCGAAACGCGCGCGGGCGACATCCGCCTGTACGCCGCGGGCGACGAAGAAGACTCCGACATCGACACCGACCTGTCGATCGAGGACCTGAAACTATCCGCCCGCAACTTCCTGTACCTGTCGGGCACCCCGTTCAAGGCGCTGACCGAAGGCGAGTTCAACGAGGATGCGATCTTCAACTGGACGTACCCCGATGAGCAGCGGGAGAAGCGGACGTGGGGGTCCAAACTCGATCAGGACGGACCCAACCCGTACGCCGAACTTCCGCAGATGCAGATGTTCACCTACGCCCTGCCCGGCATGGCTGACGAAGAGGAACTCACGCTTGATGGTTCCGTCAATCTGTCTGAGTTCTTCAAGGCGGGAGTCACCGATGGCGGACAGATCCGCAAGGCCAAAGCCCGCGACAACATAGGTAACTACGTCTTCGTCAACGCTGACAAAGTGAGCGGGTTCCTGGACATGCTCCACGGAGTGTTCAAGGAAGACGACAAGAAGCGGATGGCGTTCGACTCTGTGGTCGGTGCGCCCTTCCCTTACTCCGACGGCAGATTCGCCAAAGCCGTTGAGCACACCGTGTGGTTCATGCCGGACGTCGCATCGGCGTTCGCTATGAAGAACGCGCTGACCGTCCACCCGCGCTTCAAACATTTCCTGGTGCACGTCGCTGCGGGCAACGGTGCCGGCATGGGCGCGGCTGCCAAAGTGCCCGTTGACGACATGCTGGACAAGGCTCGCAAGCAGGGCAAGCCAACGATCACACTGTCGGTTGGCAAACTCATGACTGGCGTCACCGTCCCCGAGTGGGGTGCGATCCTGATGCTGCGCGGGCTGCGCTCACCGGAGTCGTACTTCCAGGCGGCATTCCGCGTCCAGTCGCCGTGGGTTATCAATGACGAGCAGGGCAACCGCAGCATCAACAAGGATGTCTGCTTCGTGTTTGACTTCGACCCCACGCGAGCCTTGTCTCTGGTTTACGAGTACGGAACCAAGGTGGCTGGCGGTGAAAAAGGAAAGTCCCCTGCCGCGGAGGTCGCCGAGTTGTTGGAGGCGATGCCCGTCATGGCGTTCGACTCCGGGCGCATGGACCCCGTCGACGTGAACGCTGTCATGGACTGGGGTACTGCCGGCGTTGGCGCAGCCATGATCGCCCGGCGATGGGGGAGCCCCCGCCTCATCGACCTGTCCGAAGGTGTGCTCGAGAAACTGCTCGCCAACGAGGACCTCCTCGCCCGGCTGCAGCAGATGGAGGACTTCCGCAATCTGCGCGAGGACGCTGGCAAGTTGCTCGCCAAGTCGAAAAAGGTCCGCGAGGGCAAGAAGGCCGCCAAGGAGAAGGGTGAGCCGGAAGACGACGAGACGAAGGCAGCGCGCAAAGCCAAGCGCGAGCAGGTGCAGACCCTGCGCAAGAAACTACTCAAGTTCCTCCAAGCCGTACCGGTGTTCATGTACCTCACCGATCATCGTGAGGAAGCCCTCGTCGACGTCATCAGAACGCTGGATCCCACATTGTTCGAGCGAGCCACCGGACTGACGCTGAAGGACTTCGATGCGCTCTCCGAGGTGGGGGTGTTCAACTCTGAGGTGATGGACCCCGCCATCTGGCAGTTCCGCCTCTTTGAGCACGCGAGCCTTGACTACTTGGGCCTGCATGAACACGAGGACGAGGACCGTGTGGGCGGTTGGGAGACGGTCGCCGACCTTGCCGACCTTGATGCGGGCTAAAACTACGCGGCTCGCTGCTGGGATGTGCTGCCGCTCAAGCGACTGATGGGGCCGGGACCGAGCGTGACGCTGCGCTTCAGCAACTCCTCCCGCGGACCGGACTGCCCTCTGGTGTCGCACTCGGCTAGTAAAATCGTATCTGCAAGGGAGAACCCCGATCGGCAACGCTCTGAGGGTGATTCTGAGCGGCAGGTCGGGGTTCATCGTCCTTGAGCAGACTCTTGAACTTTAGTGGTTTCAGCGTCACTTCGCGATCGGGCTTGTCTCGACTGCGGGATCTGCCTCCGTCTCCAACCAAGGGAGTACGCGATGGCTAAGCCCTCAAAGGCGGCCTTGACTAAGGCGGGAAAGACGCTTGCGTCCGACTCGTCAGGCAAGGCTGCCAAGTCGAAGGCCGGTAGCACGCTCGGTAAGGGCTAGAAGGGCGGGGGTCAGCGACTTCACTGCTGGCCCCCGTCTGCCCGTTCAAGCGGACTGCCCATGGAGACCGCTGTCGATTGTAGGGAACCATCGGATCTTCCAAGCGGACACTCGAGTCAGGATATCCAGGCGCGCTCCGGACTCAACGTCAACAGCACCGCCTGGAGAGATATCGTCAGGGTCGAGTGCCCCTTCAACGGTGAAACGCATGTCATATACATGATGAACACGTCAGACAGCGCCCCCAACACCTAGGTCAAGGGTGGCGGATTATGCGGATCTTCCGCGCCTCCTGTCACCCGCGCGTCGTATCGTCACCGTCATGGATGACGTCGAAGATTTCTTCAACTCAACCGTCCGGCACGCCCCTGCCGAATGGAAGCCGAAGGCCTCCCCAGTTGGCACTTTCGACACGTCAAAACGCCCGCGCGCGCTCGAGCGCTGGGACACCGAGGCCAACGCTGGGATCGACTTGTCTCAGGTGCCAACTTCCCTGTCGACCGTCGCGTGGTTCTGGCGGTGCCGCGACGGCCACCGGTGGCGCGAGACCCTTGCCTCCGTCTCGAAACGTGGTGCGTGGAAGCGGTACGACATTCCGTCGGCCGCCTGCCGTCGGTGCGTCCTGATCGCTCACGGGCCGCGCTGCCCCGAGGGCCACCTCGTCGACCGTGTCGACCACCTCAACGAACCGATCGCTTCTCACCTCTGCCGACAGTGCGATCCGGACGCCTTCGACACCCGGCGTGCCGATCAGGCGAAGGCTCGTGCAGCAAACAACCTGACCAGCAACCTCTGGAGTGCGGCCACAGACCCGCGACACATCGCGATGACAGGTCACGACCGTGACGCGTTGATTGCTTTCGAGAGGCGCGTCCGTGCCCGCCGCGCGCGGGGCGTTCGTTGGTGGAAGCCCGTTCCTCCGAAGAAGATCGTTTGGGATGCCCCGCTTGGCACCGTCGCCCCCAGTCGTCGCGAGGCGTGGACTGGCAAGGACGAACGCTCTCTCATCGCAGCCTGCGTTGACGCGGGGTTGCCGGTACGGACTGGGGTGACCGTCACGGTTCCCGACGTGTACTACCCGACCGGGGCTACCTGGCGGGCCACTCCCGACATCCTCATCGGTGACAGCCTCGTCATCGAAGTTGACCATCCGGCAGCACTGCGTGGCGGCCCCTCACGGAGAAGGGTTTCCTGCCGCAGACCTACAACGCGACGACGCGTACCGCGCGGCCGGCCTGACTGTCATCCGGGTTCGTCTCGGCGGGCTAGCGCCTGTGCCCGACTCGATCAACTTTATCCGAGGCAACTACGCGCGGGCGGTCGCGGCCGCCGTCATTACTTGCGCCGGTCAGATCGTCGACGGCGCTGACCCCGTGAGTTTTACCTCCGTCTCCGTCATCGACTAGCCCCGGCGTTGGCGGCTTCGGTGGGGGCCTTTGCCGGAGCCTGATCCAAGTCGAGGCGGGACCTCGTAGCAGCGCTCCCGGTCTAGCGAATGAGATTGTGCATGCCAAGTTCGCCGAGCACATGCAAGCCGAGGGCGTGACCCAACACCGCATCGTCGCAGCGGTGGGGGAGATGCTCTATGTGGCAGTGGAGGCCGCAACTTCGTCGGCATAGGCCAGATGACTGAGGCGCGCTGGTCCGGGCGCTTGTCCTCATCACGGCGACGGGTGCGTCGCTCGGACGGTGGGCGTCTGCTCGCAGGACCGTTGCCGCCATGCGGGGAGTCGCTGCTGTCTCTTCTGGTTGTCGAAGCGTCCGGCTCGTATCCGCGTTTCATCGACAGTCGGGGCCCACCTGCAGGTCGACTGCGGTTGTCATCCGGGGCGCGCGTCGGCCGGCCGAGCGAGTATCGAAGCAGTGGACTAACGTCGGGGAATGACGCGATTCCACACACCGTTCGAACGCCCTGTAGCCATGCCCGCCCGGCCCGCGCGCGCCGAGAGCACGGCGGTCAATTCGTTACCGACCGACTGTCGGCGCACACTCGAGGGCGCGAGAGTGCAAGCAGCGAGACGCCGAGCATGAAGCAACTGGAACTGGTTTTTGAGAACTGTTACGGGATCCCGGCGCTTCGGTGCACGCTCAACTTCAGGGGAGGCACACCGGGCGGTTCCATAGCGATCTACGCGGCAAACGGTTCGATGAAGTCCTCGTTTGCCCAGACCTTCGCCGATGTCGCCAACGGTTCGCCGTCGCGCGACCGAGTCGTCCCTTCGCGAGTCACGACCCGATCGATTAAGGATGAAACCGGGGTCGAGTTGGGGGCAGACGACGTCATCGTCTTCGATACTTACAACGAAAGTCTGGGTCCGACAGAGAAATCGGCCGTACTGCTCGTCGCTCCCGCGCTCCGGGCAGAGTTCGAGGCGCTGCACGCCGACGTTGATGAAGGTGTGAGCCGCTTGCTCACGGCCCTCAAAACGCAATCAAAGTCACGGAAGAACATGGAGGAAGAACTGTCGGTCGCTTTCACTGGCAGTGAAGGGAAACTCTCCAACGCACTCCTCGGACAAGAGATCGACATCAGAGCCATGGGCTCTGCGCCCTTTGCGGATCTCCCGTACGACACGGTCTTCAACGACCGCGTGCTTGAACTCCTCGAACGAGACGAAGTCCGTACGGCGATCGCCGAATACGTAACGAGGTACAACGAACTCCTCGACAAATCCGTGTACTTCCGCAGGGGGACCTTTAACTACTACAACGCGGGAACCGTGGCCAAGGCGCTCGACACAAACGGGTTCTTCTCCGCGAACCACAGGGTGACCTTGAGTGGCAGCGACGAGGTCGAGGTCTCGAACGTCAAGGAACTTGAGCAAGTAATCCAGCGCGAAAAGGATGAAATCGCAGAGGACCCGGAACTCCGCGCATCATTCGACAGAGTTGAGACCGAACTCAACCGACACGTTGATCTTCGGAAGTTCAAGGCCTTCATCTCGGATCATCCGGAGATACTGCCGGAACTAGCCGACATGAAGGCCTTCCGTGGTCGCGTATGGATGTCCTACCTCAAGGTTCATCTGGAACTCTATTTGGAGACCCTTCGGCGGTACCGCGAGGCTAGTGGTCGGATGCTTGCGATCCAAGAAGAGGCGAGGGGCCAGTCAACCCTTTGGGAGGGTATCGTCGAAGAGTTCAACGCTCGGTTCTTCGTGCCCTTCAAGTTGGAGGTGCGAAACCAGGTCGAAGTGATGTTGGGCCAAGACGATGTGCCGACGCTGGGATTCAAGTTCGAAGATCGCGACGGCGACGTAGACCTGGACCGCACTTCGCTCATGCAAGTGCTCAGCAACGGCGAGAAGAAGGCTCTGTACATTCTCAACATCTTGTTCGAAGTGGGGAGTCGGAGAGCGAGCGGCCGGCAGACCCTTTACGTGTTCGATGACATCGCAGACTCGTTCGACTACAGGAACAAGTACGCGATCATCCAGTACCTGCAGGACATCCACGACGATCAGAACTCGCGCCTAATCGTGCTCACGCACAACTTTGACTTCTTTAGAACGGTCCAGGGCCGTTTCGTGGGCTACCCCAACTGCCTTGTCGCTACGCGTAGCGCGGGCTCCGTCTCGCTTTCGCAAGCCAACGACATCCAGAATCCATTCATCAATCGCTGGAAGCCCAAGTTCTTCGAGGACGGCGGCGCTCGTGTTGCCTGCATACCCTTCCTGCGAAACATGCTCGAGTACGCGCGGGGCTCCGAGGACAACGACTACACCATGCTGACGTCACTTCTGCACCACCGACCCGACTCCGACTCGATCACCGAACAAGTCCTGGACAAAGCCTTCTGCTCCTTCTTTGCTGCCGCCGGAGCGTGGCCCAGTAATGATGACCCGGTGACATCGCTAATCACAGCCGAGGCCGAGCGCTTTTCCACGGACGAGGGGTCATCGCTCGAAGGGAAGATCGTCCTATCGATTGCAATACGGCTGACCGCAGAGAGATTCATGGTCCAGCAAATCGATGACTCCGAATTTTGGCACGGCATCGACCACAAACAGACCGAGTGTCTCTTCGGAAGGTACCGCGAACTCTTTCCTGAGGAGGAGGGTGCACTGCGCACTCTTCAGAGGGTCAGACTGATGGTTCCCGAGAACATCCATCTCAACTCGTTCATGTACGAGCCGATCCTCGACATGTCCGACGAACATCTCCGCAGGCTCTACCGCGACGTTGTGTTGCTGGAGTCTTAGTTCAGACCTGGGTCCATACGCGCTCCGAAGGCGGCTGGGTGCCCGTGCGGATCGCCTACCGTCGCGCGGTTGGCCTTGGGGTTTCTTGGGAGGCTTCGTGATCGAGCGCGGTGCGAGCGTCTCTGCGCACTTCGCCGCGATTCCTGGCGGTCGCCTTCATCGGCTGGTCGCGGAGGGTGAGATCCCGCTCCCACTGCAGATCGAGTTGTTGGCCCGAGGAAATTGCTTCAGCAATAAGTACGGCTCGTGGCGTCGGCACCAACCCGGCTTCGCCCCCGACCTGAGCCGTCTCGCACGGCAGCGCCTTCGCTGTGCTACGCGCGATCTCGGTCCATGCACCCGCCTGCACTTTCTGGCGTGCAAGCGGGCGTCGTCGACGCATTGCCGGGGGATGGCGGTGCCGACGAGGTTGGGACCTTCAGAGGGATCGTGCTCCCAGGCCTTCGCGAGGTCTCAGATATCGGCCCCGGTGCCAGTGTCCGAAATCAAGAAATCGGACACGCCCACGGCGGGACGGCGATCCGGCTTTTGAGTGGGTGAATTCTGTCGCATAAATATGTACGAAACGCGAGTGTTCGATATTGTGTTATGCGGCGACTTATGAGATGATCGCCTCATGGTCAAACAGCAGCACGACAATGCAACGTGGTTTGGATACGTCCGGGTCTCGACTCGCAAGCAGTCGACCGATCAACAGTTCGACGCTCTCCTCGCCGCAGGTGTGCCGCTCGCGAACGTCTACGGTGACGTGCGATCGGGCGCGAAGTGGGATCGCGACGGCCTTGACACTCTCCGCAAGATTCTCCGACGTGGCGACACTCTCGTCGTTGTCGCGCTTGATCGACTCGGGCGCTCGCTATCGGAGATGGTGAAACTCCTCGACTGGATCGTCGCCGAAGGAATCCAACTCCGATCACTCCGCGAAGGGATCGACCTCTCAACGCCTACGGGCCGGATGCTTGCGGGCATATTTGCGAGCCTCGCCGAGTACGAGAGGGCACTCATCATCGAACGCGCCGACGCTGCCCGCGAGGCTGCTCGGGCCCGAGGCCGTCAGGTTGGGCGACCGAAGTCGACGACCGGCTCCCAACTCGACAAGGCGCGGGCGCTCCTCAGCGCAGGTTGGAGCCGCTCGCAGGTGGCGCAGGAACTCGGGATCAGCCGAGCGACGCTCTACCGGGAGATCCCCGCGGAGAGTGCCTGACGTGGCCATCTCGGGCAAGACGCGGAAACTCCTCTGGGGTCGTTCTTACAACGCCTGCGCGATATGCAAGAAGTCGCTCACGCGGGACGCCGATAGTCCGCACTTGCCGGGCATCGTCCTCGGCGAGGAGGCGCACATCGTTGCCAAGCGTCCAGACGGTCCCCGAGGTGACGGCGACCGCTCCGATGTCGACGGCTTCAACAACCTGCTGCTGCTGTGTGCCGACGATCATAAGCGCGTTGACGAGCAGCCCGACGTTTTTACCGTCGACACCCTCCTCCAGACCAAAGCCGCGCACTTGGCATGGGCGGCAGCGAAGATGGCCGAGGATCACGCGAGCAAGCCAAACGACCCAGTCATCACAATGAAGGCCCCCGGCGAGGACTCGATTCCGCTCGATCCAGTTCTCACCGGGAAACAGGCATGGGACCTCGTGGCCAACGCGTCCGCGTACTACATGCGGACCGTCGAGGGCGAGGTCGACGATGAAACTGCGCAGTCGGCGGATGATTTCCTGACCACAATGCGCGACTGGGGCGACATCGCCGAGAACGTCCAGGAGCGGGGCTTCGGCGCGGTGCGTGAAGCGCAGAAGTCCATCCAGGAGATGTTGCTCGACCTCTGGGCAAAGGACGTGATCGTCTACGGTCGCCGCGTCGTGCGAACGCTCAAGGGCGGCACGATGGCGCCGAGTCCCTGGCCAACCACGCACTTAATCGTCATGACCGGCGAAGAGTTGCGAGAGCGGGGCGGGATCAGCGAGCCGCCCGCGTAGGTCGCCGCCCTGCAATGCAGCAACGTCGACAACACGCCCGACATCGAGCGCGCCGCTCAGGCTGCAAGGACGCGGCTAGAGCACGTCTCTCGAAGCGGCCGGGAGGTTACCCCTCAGGTGTGCAAGTCGGCGTACTTCACGAACGACTGGACGGCTATCAGGACCACGATGCATATGGGCTTCGCGACCAACATAGGCTGCCGTGCGGAAGATGACGTTGGGCTCCGAAGCGCTGGCGAGACATACTCCCTCGCGGCCAGCGCGTGCGTCGAGGCGGGGCGTGCCCGCGCTATTCCTCAGACGGAGCGTTTTCCTGCACTGCCGGGTCGCCGACGCAGATGCGTGACTGCTCGGGCGAGAGGTCTTGTGCGTATCTGCCGTCAGCGCGAAGGGTTTCCGGTTCCTCGCGCGCCGGTTGGTAGTCGCCGGCCATGCGAAGTCCGATGTCGAACACGCCGCGAGATCCCTTGCTAGGAATGGAGATCGTGCGGAACGTGCGTGCTACACACATTTTTTCCTGCACCTGGACGACCTTGACGCGTACTTTCGGCCATTCGACCGTGCCGAGCAAGTCTTTCGTTTCGGGGTCACGGATGTCGATACCAGCCTCATTCAGAATGTTGAAGGTCATGCCCACTTCAACGCCTTGAGTCGAGCCTCGATTGATTACCAGTTCGCGGTCGTTCAAAATCTGAGCAACCTTGCCTTCGATGCGGCTCATTGGCCTTCCTCCTTGAATCGCTCAGCGTCTGGATGCATGTCGCGCCACTGTTGCGCGGACTCGGCGATGCCTTCCTCGATATACCCGAGGTGCACGGATAACTCTCCTACGGCGCCACGCAGCGCTGACTCGTCAAAGGTGTCGCGCGCCGTCTCGGCGTACTTGCGCGCCGCCCGTGTCTGCACGAGGACGAAGAACGAGTGTCGCAATGCGCTCACAGTGGCCGACGGCTCAATCCTGCTTTGCTTGCTGAACATGTAGGCGCTTGACAACTGAAGGGAACCGGCGAGCACCACCAGCAAAGCGGACTGCGTTGCTGTTAGCGGCTTATCGTCAGTGCCAAGCACTGCAATCCAGATCAGCACCCCGAGCGATGCCAGCGCAAACAACACGCCCGCAATGGTGGCTAACGTTAGGTCCTGCCACAAGTGCTTGAGTTGCTGCAAGGCCTTCACTTGACACCCCCTTCGCGGTGCTGCTTGCAACGAGACTAGCGGCAGCGGTCACGCCGTGCAGTCCCGTTGTGCACTAGGTCGCGCCCACGGCAACATGCGGCGCGATGGGTTCCGGCATTGGAGCCGTGTCGTGCCGGAGAATAACGCACCAAGCGCATCCCACGGGCACCGCTTGACTGGTTCGCTCGCTCGCTCAGTCCTGGACGCCAGAAACATAGTTGACGAACTCGCGAGCCCCGGTATTGCAGTGTCTACGAGCCAAGGTATTGCACTGTCTATAGGTGGTTCGACCCATGGCCCGAATGATCCCGTCGGTCAATTGCTGCTGAACGTGTTGTCCATGGTTGCTGAGTTTGAGGCCGACCTCATCCGTGCCCGCACCCGTGAGGGAATGGCTGTCGCCAAGGCGAAGGGGCGACTGAAAGGCAAGAAGCCAAAGTTGTCGCGTCGTCAGGCGGCGCATCTCCTCGATCTCCATCAGGCGGGTCAGCACACGATCGCGGAACTGGCTGAGTTGTTCGGCGTCGGGCGCGCCACGGTGTACCGGGAGATTGAGCGAGTTCCCGCGACCGTTTGACGGGCCCCTACCGGGCAAATCACCGGACGGGTCTATCGGACACCCTTCGTAAGCGTGCGGGTCCTTGACTTCCAGTGTGTCCGCTGGCCGGACGGCTTTCGGACGACTGATTGTCTCGTGTTCACGAGGTGCCGATGTGAGAATCGGCTCTTCGCAGTCGAAATTCGGAAGCCCACCAGGCAGGATCATTTTGGAGTCGTCCGCACCCGGCCGGGGGTGTGGTGCCAAGACGGCGAAGACGCGAGCCTCTCCAAGTTGCACGCTTGCCGCATTGCGCGCGCGCCGCGAATACACCCCACGACTGCGTGGTTGAGTGAACCCATGTCAAGTAAGAACCGGCGCGCGAACGCGAGGCGTGGGGTCAAGTCAAGGAATGGCGGTCTCGTCGATCCCCACGCAGCCGCAGTTGCGAAGGACGTGGGTCGCGGAATCACACTCTTCGACGAGTTTGCTGCATTCGACGCCCCGCTGGAAGAGATCGATCGCCGAATCTCCGAGGGTCTGGCGGCGCTAGAGGAGTCGCTCGCGCCACATCGGCCAGAACGTGTCGTCGAACTTGCGCGCCTTGCGTGTTTGCCGTGGTCAATGGCGGGCGCCGTCAAGCCGGACACGGAGGGCGGTGCGACGAAGGCTGAGTTGCTTGCCTTGTTTGCGCTCGTCATGTGCGTTGGAGGAGAGGACGGGTCGTCGTTCGACGAAGTTCCGAATTCTCTCTACCGTGCTGCCCACGACTGGGCAGAGTCCATCGGCGATCTGGTCGGACTCGCGCAGGTGCGAAGCATCTTCACTGCCTGGGGTAAGCCCGCCGAAGATTTAGACTCGCTCGCGCTCGGTGCCCGGGCAAGCGCGGTGTGGATTCGGAACACTTCCTATCCCGACATGCTGAAGACGACCCACGACTTGTTGTTCGGGCAGCAAGAAGTGCGAGGCGCGTTGTCGGCGCATCTCGGGTTCGACGCCTCCGATGCCTATGCGGTCCTAACTTGCTTGCACGACCTCCAGGTCGAGCGGATGAACGATCGCATGACGGAGGGGTTCGAGGCATTGGCCGAGGGCGCTCAGTCTGGCGAGACTTCGCCGGACGCTGAGATCAAAAAGCGCGCTGGTGCCGCGATTAACCGCATTTGGCAGCCCACAGCAGACCTCGTGGCCATCGTTGCTGATGACATTGCGGAGACCCTCGAATGTGAGATCGACCTCGTCGAGGCGGTGCTTCGTCGTTTTGCTGTAGACCTCGGCACGTCGTCCTCGCGACAGGTCTTCGACGGCTTCATGCGCGGTGACAATCCCCTGCGCACGAATCCGGTCGTGCGTACCAAGGCCGGGAAGTACATGCTGGTGCACGACGCGCTCGTGCTGCCATCGATCCGGGAGAACTTGGAGCAGGAACTCAAGGCGCTTCCCGACTGGGAGAACTACCAGAAATGGCGCGGCAGGCTTCTCGAGGACCTGGGCAAGGAGGCGATCGAGTCGATCATTCCTGGTGCAAAGACCTACGCGTTCTTCGAGTACTTTGTGCCCGCGAATGACGCAGAGGAGGGGTGCGCGCCGAGCACCTATACCAAGAAGGTCGAAGGCGACCTTCTGTTCGTGATCGATGACGTGGCCATCATTGTGGAAGCAAAAGCGGCGGCAATCAACCCGGCTTCGAGGGCAGGGGAGACTCGGAAGTTGCGCCGTGACCTGACGGGAATCATCAAGCATGCGTCAGATCAAGCGGCACGCGTGCAGAAGCGCATTGAAGACGACGGCGGACTGCAGGTCCACCGGAGCGGGTGGCTCGACCTCGCGCATGTCCGAGAGATCCATATTGTCGCGCTGAGCCTTGAGGACCTTTCAGGAGTTGCCACGGCGACGAGCGACCTGGTGGCGGCGGGCTTTCTCGACGCTGACCGGATTCCGTGGGTTGTTTCGATTCATGACCTCCAGGTGATCGCGAGCCTCGTCGACCGAGCGGCGGAGTTCTTGCTGTATTTGCGAAGGCGGCGCGACCCCGAGGTGTCGCTTGCATTCGTATCCCCCGATGAACTCGACCTATTTCTCTACTTCTACGAAGCCGGGCTGTACGTTGCGCCTAATCCCGAGGTGCTCGCAGCAGAACTCCCGTTTCTTCCGCCCGCCCGACCGAGTGACATTCGCCGGCGCGAGAAACTAGGACGTGCGCTCATCACAACACGCACTGACCCCTTAGATGCGTGGCACTACGCAGAACTCGATCCGGACTTGCCTCGCGTGAGTAAGCCCGTGCTCACGGGTTCCCCAATGACGCCCCTGGTCGATGAGTTGCAGAGCCGCCGAGATTACGCATGGCTGAGCATAGGTGCGACGCTGTTGTCTGGCGCGACAAAGGCTCAGGCCGACATGCATCGCATTCCCAAGAAACTGATAGCCGCGACCCGACATGATGGGCGTGAACACTCACACACGATTCCTTTCGGGAACAGCCGCGGCGACGCTTGGCTTCTCGTTTGGATGTCCCGGCCTCCGGACAGTCCACCCGACATCTTCTCCCGGCATGCCCTCGCCTACCTTCGCGCGAAGAAGTACCAACTGAAGATGAGCAGAGGCGCGGTGTTCACCTATGACAGTCAGGCGAAATGCCTTGACGCGGTTATCTACGACGGGGCGCTGCCGACTCCGGACCCCGAGATGGACAAGGCGCTTGTCGACCTGTTTGCACCAGACCAGTTTGCCGGTTCCCCTCCGCCGCAACGCAAGGCCCGGTCGAGTACCAAGAAACGAAAACGCAAGCAAAGAAGGAAGCGACGCTGATACTGACAGAACGGCGTTGAGTCGCAGTTGTGGGCCCCCGAGGTGAGGGCCGGAGCGCTCACCCAGAGCCCAGAGTGGGGAGCGGGGCGGGGCTCCTAGCGCTGCACTCTGATTAGGTCAGCATGCGCGTTTTCTTAGTCGCGGTCGGACATGGCCTTGATGTCGTTGTAGATCGTCGGCACGGTTACTTCGTGGCGAGCCGCGATTTCCGTCACTGAGCGCCCGTTGGCGCGGAGCCTAGTAACCTCTGCGCGTCTGGCCGCAATTCTGGCCCGCTTCGGGAACTGTGCTGCGACGATTCGACGCGATTGGCTGGCCGAGTACTTGCCGACGGCCCGGACCTGCTGAGGGGTCTTGCCGTTCGCGGCCATGGTCTGTGCCTGGGCGAGGCGCGCGCCTTCGGGATCTCCGTGTTTGGTGAGTGCAATGGCGCGGTGCCGCTCAGAAGACTGCTCCAGGGTAAGGGTCTCCCATGAGCGCTTGCCTCGTGAAGCCTGCGTCGCGAGAAAAGCGGCGAGGCGCTCCCGTGAGAACTCATGGGTTCCGTTTCCGTGCATCTCGCGCCATGTGAAGCGAGCCACGCTCTTGCCGCAGTCCCCTACGGGGGCTACGCGGCTTCCCTGACACGGAATCGTTAGTGCGTTGGGGTGCTTGCGGCGACTGAACGTATCGGGCATATGCCACGCACCGTGCCGTCTTGCTCGGGAACGCGACCACCCGGTCCAGGCCTGCTGGATCCAGAATCAGTGCGTCAGGGGTGTGGTGGTTGGTTTGCCGAAGTAGTAGCCCTGTCCGAGTTCCCATCCCTGGTCGCGCAGGATGTTGGCTTGCATTTGGGTTTCGATGCCTTCGGCGATGCCTGTCAGGTGCATGCCCTTGACCAGCCCGCTCACACCCTGGCTCAGGGCGTTGGCCTGGCTGTCGCTTTCGGTGAGGTCGTGGACGAAGCTCAGGTCGAGTTTGACTCCGGTCACCGGCAGGTCTCGTAGCACCGAGATGGAGGAGTAGCCGGTGCCGAAGTCGTCCAGGTGGATGCCGATACCGAGTTCGCGTAAGGATGTCAGTGCGGTTCGGGCGGAGCCCACCAGGCTCAGGACGGCGGTCTCGGTGACCTCGATCACGATCCGGGCGGGGTCGACCCGGCGGGTCGCCAGAGTGTCCCGCACGGTTGTGAGCCAGTCCGGCCTGGCCAGTTGGACGGCCGAGACGTTGACGCTGATCGGACTGGGTAGGTCCGGACGGTCGGCCAGCAGGGCGCAGACCTGGTCCAGGACTTGGGCGCCGATGGCGGTGATCAGCCCGGTGTGTTCGGCGACGTCAAGGAACTCTGCGGGGCTGAGTAGCCCGCGGGTGGGGTGCGCCCAACGTACGAGTGCCTCGTGTCCGACCACGTGGGTGTCGGCCAGTGCCACGATGGGTTGGTAAAACACCACGAACTGACTGGCGGTGATCGCCTCACGTAGTTGGTCCTCGATGTTGAGACGGGCCAGGGCCTGGGCGTGCATCGTCTCGTCGAAGAAGTGCCAGCGCGCTCGCCCGTTGGTTTTGGCCTGGGACAGTGCGGAGTCGGCGTCGTGTAGCAGGCTCTCGGGCGTCGAGGTTGAGGTCGAGGTGGCGATACCGATGGACGCGGTCGGCACGATCCGGTGGCCTCGCACCTGCAGGTCGGTGGCGATCGCGGCAGACACCCTCTCGGCGTAGTGTTCCACCGCCAGGGCGTTGTGGGCGTTCTGGATCAGGATGACGAACCCGTTCCCCCCAAAACGTCCAACACGGTCCCCCGGGCGCACAGCGGCAACGATCCGGCCCGCCACCATGACCAACACCTCGTCGCCAGCCACGTGACCCAACGAGTCGTTCACGACCTTGAAGTTGTCCAGGTCGACGAACAGTGCCACCACCGAACGGCCTTCCCGTTTGGCGATGCGCAGATCGACCTCCAGGATGTTCAGGATCCAAGCCCGGTTGCGCAGTCCGGTCAGCGAGTCGTGGAAAGCCTGATAAGTCAAAGCCTCCTGCGCCTTATGCTCGACGGTGATGTCTTCCACCTGAAGCATGATCAGGTTCGGTTGGCCGTCCGTGTCGCGCAGTAGCACCGTCACCCGACGCACCCAGACCGGGGCGCCGTCGGCCCGCACCAGACGTATCGTCGTGGCGCTCTTGTCGATCGATCCGGCGATTATCTGGGCGCGGTTCCGGAGAACTTCATCGACGTCATTGGGATGAATGATGTCTTGAACCTTGCGTGTCAGGAACCACGCTTCGTCGTACCCAAGCAGGTCGCACAAGGCGCGGTTGACAAACCGAAAAGAACCGTCCAGGTCGGCCAAGATGATACCAATCGAAGCAGAACCCATCACCGTACGGACCAGATCCTCCGCCGCAGCAAGGTTCCGCACGGCCTCGGCCGCCTGCCTCTGCTCGGTCACGTCACGGACCGCGGCAATCGCCATCGTGTCGTCCCCGGAGCCGAAGGGGGACAAACTGACGTCGGCGGGGAACTCGGTGCCATCCCGACGCCGTCCGGCCAACTGCAAACCGGTCCCCATGGCCCGAGCCTCCGGGTTGGCAAAGTATCCCGCCCGGTGCGCCGGGTGGCCCTTTCGGGACGACTCCGGCACCAGTATCTCCATGGGCTGACCTATCAGATCGGTGCGGTCGTAGTCGAACAACAACTCCGTCTGGCGATTGACAAACCGGATCACACCCGCCTGGTCCGTCCCCAACATTGCATCAGGGGCTGCCTCTAGCAGGCCCTGGAAGTCCAACGGGTTTTGCACCAGGCGAACCCTTCCTCTCGCGCAATGACAAATAGTTCGGATCTCACGACATAAAGAAAACTGAAGAAGCAACCCTGGGTCAAGTGTTTGTGATGAATTGCCCTCGACCGCCTCAACCGCCTCAACGCCGAAAACGGGCTCTTCACAAAGGGGGGTGTGCTGAGCACGGCGCGTCTGTCCGGGGTCGGCGGCTCCCTCTTGCGCACGGCCAGAAACCGCGCCACGCTAGCGGAGTCCCGCTTGGTGGGTCTGCCTCCCAGGAACGCCGCCGAGCGGGCGTGAGACACCGCAGACGTGTAGCCAAAGTGCGGTGGTGGCGTGTGGCTATTCGAAGGCCAGTGCGGCGGACTTGGCGTTACGGACATGAGTTGCGAATTCGTTTTCCGTGAGAATTTCGATCGGGTGCCCCTGTGCCCTCATGCTGGCCACCTCGAGGGCTACCCGTGTGGGGAAGTCTTGAGGCTCGTGGCCTTCGAATCCGTCGCCGATGACGAGGATTGTCGTCTCGCTCGTCACGCCCAGTTGTGGTGTGCCCCCAAGGAGTGCGACCCGTGCGGCAACTTCGGCTTGTGACGGGCCCAGGGTGCCCGCGAATACGACGTATGCGCCGACGAACGGATCCGATCTACTGGTTTCGGTGTGACTGATGGCTGCGAGACCTCCTCAATCGTGGCGAACTACCCAACGGCGCACGCCCTCACCTGATCTCCCCGTCGCCATATTCCTAGCACTCGCCTTCGCGATACTGAAGCGTGCGCGGCACGATGTGGGACGACTCACACCATGTAGTTGCGCGTTTCGCGTGCGCACGGCACCCTAGATACGTCCCGCCCGGCACAGATCCCCCCTAGGAATGAAGCCGAGCATGACGACCTAAACCTGTTCTCATCGTCGCCGCTGGCAGTCGAGGTTCGCCGCGAGATTGTCGGCCTGCTGTCAGCGCAGGGCATAAGTACGCGCGCCACCGCTCCGGCGGTGAGGGCGTCCCACATGGCGGTGCACCGCGACCGTGACGCAGGTGTAACGGAGCGTTACACCTCAGTAGAGCCCATCGCATACATAGACCGCACCACGGGCGAAGTCCTGGACGCCCCTGCCTCGTCTGTCCGAGGTGGGGGCGGCTTCATCTTGCGCCTGGACACGATCCGCGCCAATATATGTACACACCCCGCCCGGATACGTCTCGCCCCCCCTGAGACCCCGTGCGGGGCCTTTTGCGTCCTACGGCGCCCCGCCAGCCGAAGCCGCCGCACCGCGTCGTCCCACTCGGCAACGCGGGCAGAAACTACTTCAAGAACTTGCTCAGCGCCTTTGCGGTCTGTCCGCTTGTCTTGCGATACACAGCCTTGCGAACCTCACGCCGACCCAACGCGACCGGGCCCCTGCGTGCCGCGCGCCCCGTCGCGGAGGCACGGGCCATCTTGTACAACATCGAAGTGAGACTCATGCGCCGATCATGTCGACGACAATGCCCGCCGAGCCGAAGTCGCCGCACCCGTCGCTCACACATGACGAGACCCCCGGCGTCGATGGTCGCCGGGGGTCTCTCTGGTGAGCCGCCCCGTTGTGGGGCCTATCGCTGGGGCTAGTGCGAGCCGCTGAGAATGCCGTCCGCGTGGCCTGTCACATCGAGCAGAATCCGCGCGTACCTTCGCATGGCGTCGGCGTTGGCGTTGGCGTTGGCGAATGCTGCGTGGAAATCGAAGTGCAGTTGCTCGATGAGCGGCTCAGGGGCCCCGTTAGGGTCGTTCGACTGAGCCACTAACTCGAACGTCAACGCCTCGTCGTCGTCAAGCATCGTGCCCGGCTCGGACCCAGCGCCCGGCAGGTAGTAGCCGCGCCCCACGGGAGCAATTAACCAGGGACCGCCGCCGTGTGGTGTGACCGTGCGTTCGATCCGGCGCCCAGGTGACGCCGGTGGCGTCCTTTCCGCACCTAGTCCGGTGCGAGGTCGGGGTCCTCTCATAGGATTCAACTGAGCCACCGAAGCGGAGGACGAAGTGATCACCTACTACGTGTGTGAGCCGCCCTGGCCATTGCTTCTGCTGCGCAGGACTGCATCGAAGGACGAGGGTGTCGTCGATGAGTCGTTCCTCGATGGGAAGTGGCAACCCACCAAACTGGTGATCGACTTCATGTTCGGGCATGACGACAACGTGACGGGGCCGATAAGCGAGGAAGCGGCACGCGCTGCGGCACCCGCGGCATTCTCATAGGACTTGGATGGGGGCTCCCGAGCACCCGAGCACCCGGGCAACCGGGAACCCAGGAGAACGCATATGCGCAGCAGCCATCCTTTCGGCTGGCTGCCATGAGTACGCCATGAATAGGACCGTGGTCGCCGGGCCAGGGGCTTGCTGACCGAAACCACGTCCGTTGCTCCCACGTCGGTACGGCCTGACTCGTGCCAGCGTGGGACTGCGGTGTCGCCCTGGCTGAGAAATGTTTTCCGCACGATCGCGGCGAAGTACCCGGGTGTCCTGGACGGCAACATGCTCGTTCGCGAGTCGACCGACGAGACTGAGCAGATCAGTCGTTGACCGCGCAAGCCGATCGGGACTCTTGACGCGAATGGTGTCGCCGTCGCGCACGTACCGTAGCATCGCCTCCAATTCGGGACGGTGTGTATTCCGGCCGCTCGCCTTGTCGACAAACATCCGGTCGACCTCACCTAAAGCGGCGATCTGCCGCGCCTCTTTCTGGTCCGCCGCGCTCACCCGCGCGTAGCCGACTACCTGACCATTGCGTCCACTCACGTATGAGACCTCCGGGCACATGTGTACGGCTACCCTCGGACACGACCTCGCTGGACTCGGGCCGGCTCATGACGCTTGAGGTGTCGGCGGGGTACACCACGCTCTACGCATGCGGCTGTCGCAATACATCGGACGGCTTTGGGCGTTTCTTGCCGCGGGAATCGACTAGGGACCTCGTAACGTTGTCGCGGACACGTGGCCCACCTTTGCACGCGTGGTTGGCTATGTCGCGAGCGGTCGGAGGCCCAGTTGGCTAGAGAGTCGGAGAGCGACGGTGTTGCGGGGGCCCAGCCGGAGCACCCCGCTGTCGCCGCCCTCTACGACGAGCACAAGGCGATGCTGTACAAGGTTGCGTACCGGGCCGCAGGGGCTGGGGGGCGCGAGGTCGCTGAGGACGCAATTCACGATGTCTTCGTCAACCTGCTCGCGAACTATCCGGAGGGTGTCGGAAGTTGGCCCGCGTACCTCGTCACAGCGGTCAAGAACAGAGTGAAGGATCGGCTCTCCAAGGGCTTCGGTGGCCACGAGTCCGCTAACAGCGAGGGTGTCGACGTCGTCAACAGAGCGTCAGACCAACGCGAACCGCGCGGGGTCGACCCCGCGGAGCGAGCAGAACAGGACGAGCGAGCGAAACTTGTGCGATCAGCCATAGTGGAGGTGTGGGAGGAAGACCCGGAGGCCGCGCACGCGTTCTGGGAGATCGTGGTTTGCGAGCGAACCTCGGCGGAGGTCGCCATCGAGGCCGGGGTCAGCCCAGCACGTATCCGCCAACGCAAGAGCGATGCCCGGGCGCTCCTCAAGGTAGTTCTGGCAAAGAAGGGAGTGAGTCTTGACTGAGGACTCAGTGGCGAGGCTCGAGCACATCTTGGAGGAGATGAGCGGACCCGGGCGCGACCAGGCGACGGCGGGGCTGAGCGTCTCGGAGCGCTCGGAACTCCTGGAGTCGATTCGAGTCGACGACCTCGTGCGCGAGAGCGCGACCGTAGCGCCACCGTTCGAGTTGGACCCTGTCGCGGCGTTGCTCGGTCTTGTACCGGATCCGGAAGTGCATCTCGACGGAACGAAGTTCGCGAAGCGCTGCAGGGCTCGGGGGAAGAAGCCGAACGCGATGGCCGCACGCCTGCAAGAGCAGGGATGGCGAACGAGCGCAGCGGACGTGTTTCGTTGGCAGAAGGGCAACACGTCAGACGTGCACCCCGCACTCATAAAGACGATCGCGGAGATCCTGGACACGACGCCCCCGGAACTCACGTCCGCGACAGCCTCCGGTGCCGAGCGCGTGGTTGCGCAAGCGATGGAAAGCCCCGTGTTTGCGGAGTTGGCCGAGCGCTTTGCGCGCGCACAGGCGCAGACCCTCGACGTAGCGCGGAGCGCCCTGCGCGCGCGAATGCTCGCCGTGGCACATCGCGGCGACGAGGCCGAGGCCGAGCAGATGCTGGCGTCACTTGAAGTGCTTGTTGCGACCTTGGAGGCGAAATAGGCCGTGCGCTCTCTCAGTCACTGGGCCGACATTGCGCTGGAAGTCTTGACTCCAGCGGTCCGTGACCTGTTTGCCGCGGATCCGCTCGCGACGATGCGGGGGGCCTTGGGTCTGACCGTCACCGAGGCCGAGCACCTCAGCCATCAGAGGTCTGACGGTGGTGTCTGCGATGGCATGTCGTTCTCTGAGGACGGGGTCGTCCTGTACGCCGCATCTCCACACAGCAAGCGCGAGAACTTCACGTTGGCTCACGAGGTCGGGCACTGGCTTCTCGCTCAGGTTCCTGAGATCTATGACTGGTTATTCGAGCAGCGCGAGCCAGGCCGGGCGGAGGAGGTGCTCTGCGACTTGATTGCGCAGAGACTCCTCGTCCCTGAGATGTTGATCGACTCCGTTGTCGGCGATGGCCCTGTTGAAGCGGCACACGTGACTGCGCTCGTCGAGAGTAGTAGCGCGAGTCTTCCCGTTTGCTCCATCGCCCTCGCTCAGCGGATCCCGGGGCTCGGTGCCATCGTTGTCGTGCGACCTGATCCCGCGACTGGCACCTCGGTCGTCGAGTACGCGAGTGTGAGGCCCGATCCGGTGGAAGGCTGGCCCAAGGTATACCCGTGGCGAGGAGAAGAAGTGCCAGCGGGCCACCCGCTGAGGAGCATGTCCTCGGCGTCCGGCTCCCGAGCACACACAACCTGGACTAATGCATGGGGTCAAACTGCCCCGTACTACCTGGATGCGCAGCCCACCCCCAACCGTCGCATCGTAGGGGTGCTGGCCGCCACCGATCTCTGGCAGATTTCGAAGTTGCACATCGAAGCACCCCGCGAGTACGACACTCGTCCCACTCAGGAGATCAACTGCTGCGGTGCGACGCGGTCGACGCGTGGAACCCCGTGCGGTACCTGTGGCACGATCGCGTGCTCCGTGTGCGGCTACTGCCAGCACCAAAAGGACGAGGCCTCTCTCGTGCCGTGCGAGAAGTGCTGGGTGGCATATCGGCCGGCGCTGCTCGTGGACGGCCGATGCGAAGACTGCCGCTAACACCTCAGGCACCTGCGTCGTCTACCTAGCGAACAGGCCTCGGAACAGCCGCGGCCGCGAACAAGCGAGGTAGACCAACATGACGAACGAACAGAATGCACAGCCCGAGTCCGACACGACGTTCACCGTGGACGGCCAGACCTTCACCGTCACGAGCGCGAACCAGACGGCAGAGTCGATTCTCCGGCTCGCCGGAATCAACCCGTCAGAGTTCGACCTCGGAGAGGTCAAGCACAACGGCGACACGAAGGTGTTCACCGACGCGCAAACGGTCCACGTCAAGGCTGGGGACGCGTTTCTGAGCGTCCGGAAGTCAGCACCGGTGGCCTGATGGAGTCGACGACCCCCGCAGGGCGTGGCGTCGCCGGCTTCGTTGCGGACCTACGAGCACAGGGCTGTGATCCCGTGTGCGAGGGCGACGTCATCACGTACAAGATCAGGGCGCTGACCGGCATGCACGCCGGCGAGGTCGTCGACACTGCGGTCAACGCGACCGAAGTCAATAGGTGGCCGACTACACCCGCGCACTGGATCCACTTCCCGGAGCACGTCACGTTCGCGAAGACAAACAGCGACACCAATGGTTGCGCGCCAGGATGGCAACGCCACTCCCGGAACCCAGGACCGTGGCGGCTAGACCGCGAACCGATCGCGGTCTGGCTCGCACACGTGCGCGGGGTGATTGGGGAGGCGATCTGAGGTGACGATTCGTTCCGTAGCAATGACAGATGCTGTCGCGGACCAACTCTGTGCGCACCTTCTCCGCCGTGACAGGCAAGAGGATATCTGCCTCGCGACGTACTCGACATCAACTGGGGCCCACCGTACGACGTACATCCTCGACGAGGTCTATCTGCCTCGGGGTGGCGAGCGTTTGGTCCACGGCAACGCGACCATCACCGGCAAGTACGTGCTTCGCCTGGCGGGAATCGCCATGCGACGAGGACGTGGTCTCGCCATACTTCACAGTCACCCAGGAGGCGCTGGATGGCAGAGCCTGAGCGGACCTGACAAATCTGCCGAGTCCGGCTACGCGGAACTCGTGCAGCGTGTGACTGGTCGTCCTCTTCTCGGGCTCACCCTCGCTGGGGACCGGACATGGTCTGCGCGGACGTGGAGTGACAGCGAACCCGAGTGGGTGTCGTCTGTGCGCACTCTCGGGACGGCCCTCCACGTCGACTGGAACGACACGCTCGTCCCAAGCCGTGTCGACCGCGAACTCCAAGACCGCACCATCTCGGCTTGGGGCGATCAGAAGCACGCGGACATCACTCGCCTTCGGATCCTCGTCGTCGGGGTCGGTAGCGTAGGTCTCGATGTCGTCCAGCGCCTCGCAGCGACAGGAGTCCGAGAGATCGGGGTCATGGACACTGACCAGGTCGAGCGGCTGAACCTCGACCGAATGGTCGGCGCGACCCGGCGCGATGCTCGACTACGGCGTCCGAAGGTCGACCTCGCCGCCCGACTCGCAAGAAGGGCATCGACGGCACCAACGTTCAAGGTCGTGCGACACCAGCAGAGCGTGTGCACCGCGCCGGGACTCGCTGCAGCGCTCGACTACGACATGATCTTCTGTTGCGTCGACCGCCCCCTACCGAGGTCGGTCCTGAACTCCATCGCCTACGCCGACCTGGTCCCCGTCATCGACGGAGGTATCGGCATCGACACGTTCACGACCGGGCTGATGCGGGGTGCGACGCGCCGCGTGCAGACAGCCACCCCTGGTCGGCCATGTCTCACCTGCTCCGGGCAGTTGTCTCCGGCAGACGTCGCTCTTGACGCTTCGGGGGATCTCGATGACCCCGAGTACATCCAACGTGCCGGGGGCACGCCGCAGACCTGCAGCCCCAACGTAGCCGCACTCGCTGCCGGAGTCAGCAGCGGGCAACTTGACCAGTTCGTCAGTCTCGTCGCCAGGCCCGGAGGCCTTGGCGTACCAGGGCCCCTGCGCTTCATTTTGGCTTCTCACACTCTGGAGCACACCGGGGCAGAGACCGCGGCGTTCTGCCCGACCGAAGCGGACGTGGCAGTCGGCGACGACCGAGACGTCGTCACGGTGGACGAGCCCTCGGAACCTGCTCGCAGTCGTGGGACCCCTCGCGCACACTCCTGGGTGACCCGCCTGCTCGACTACCTCATCGAGCACACCGAGGGTCGGTGAACGCGGTCCCAGAGCCGCGGCAGTGGGCCGACGCGCCGCGCGTGCCGCCACATTTCACCTGGCCCGGTCCGGTTGCGGCGTCCTGACCGACTGTGCTCGCCACGCCTGCGCAGTCCATCGGCCTTTTGAGACGGGGGGTGTCACGGCCGAGTGGCACCATGGCTTCATGAGCGAACCCGTTGAGCCGGAGCAAGATCCCGATGGCGACTTCGTCGAACCCTTCGAGCACACGGCCGACGGTGTTGATGAGGCGTCGGACGAAGCGTCGCCCGGTTACGAGACTTTGGGCGTAGTACATGGTCTAGCCGGGTGGTCTGAGATGACCAAGAAGTCGAAGTCGATCACTGATGCATTTCTCGCTCTATATCCCACCTCTGGATTCAGTGACTTGAAGGCGCCGCAACTGCCAACGAGCGTGTACGCCGTGCTCGCGGGGTCGCCATCCCGGAGGAATGCACTCGTTGGGAACATCGAGATGCCTGCTGCGGTCAACGCCAGGCCCTACGAGGGGCTGGCTGTGCCGTTTATGGATCCCATGATGCACATCACGGCTGGCACGAACGAACTGCTCGCAGATCTAGTAGCCCACGGCGAGGCGGCCGCTCTTGAAGCCGCAAGGGCGAAGCGCACTGAGAGTTGGAGGTTCTGGGTGACCCTGTTCTTCGTAGTCGTCGGTTCGGCCGCCGCCGTATGGGGAGTGCTCCGCTAGGTATGTGCTGTGCAGTCCGATGTGCACGCTTGATGGCTCGCGATGGGATAAAAGGGGACCCGGTCAGCACTGCGCCGGTGCCGCCAATCCGAGGTCAATGGGTGCCTCGAATGGGCCCCGCTGGGAGGACCTGCTGTGTGGTGGCGACGCAACCAGGGAGGACTGTTGCGCGAGCGTTCTGGCTCGCGGAGGTCAGTCCTTCGGATCGCTTGCGCGGAGCCTCAGGAACTTCTGGGCGATGACCTCGGCCACCTCGGTGGGAATCGCGGTTCGCGGCCAATCCTTCTCGTCAAGTTGCGGGATGTCCCAGCGGTAGCGGAGTCGCTCTGGCGGCCAAGGGAACGCGTCATCTCCCTCGGCTGCGGAACTCTTGGGGTCGAGGTTCCAGTCCGCCCCGGCCCCCACCAGGGCGATCCGAATCGCCCTGCCCGTTCGACTCAGCCACGCACGGACTCGCGACAGAGGCACGCCATCGAGTCCGCCGATCCAGATTTCTTTGTTGGTGAATGCAACTTGGTGGCGAGCGAGCGTCGGATACTCCTTTTCGAGCGCCTCGGATGACCAGCCGCGCTCATGGTCGAAGTGCTCACCAACATTCCGCAATAGGTGCACGAGCCGATCATCTGACATCTCGGCGCGCGCAACGCTAGGCAAGCGCGCCTCGGATCTCTGAACATTTCGCAGGGCAAGCAAGAGAAAGTCCATCTCGTTGGCGACCTGCATGCGAAGGGATTGTGTCGGAACGAACACAGGACGCTGGGGGTCATAGGGCTCATAATCGCGGTCGTAGTGCTCCCGTGCCGACTCCCTTTCATGTGCGTTCAACAGTCGCCGTGTCTCGGCATCCTGGAAGCCGCGCTCGAGTTGGTAGAAGGCTTCCTCAAAGCGAGACGCCTGCATATAGGCCGCCTCTATCCACCGAAGCCCATCGGCCCACACTTCCGAGTCGGGACGGGGCCGACTGCCGCCATTGGTCACGGCGACAAGCATGTCATGCCAGCGCCGCTCTGGCCGGGGAGTGTCAAAGCGTCACGGGTGAAGGATTCCGCGAGGTGTAGACATGAAGCCATGAACTTCAGCGTCGCGGACTTCCGCCCTTACGACGTGGGCAAGATCCGTAGAGGCGCGGCACGCAAGGCCCGATATCTTGAGGCTCGGACCGGCTGCTGGTTCTGCGGTCTTGGCTACGGGTCCTCAAGTAACGAGCATGTCCTTGGGCGGTGGGTCGAAAAGCACTTCGACTCCGAGACACTTCGATTCCAACCCCACCGCGCGAGCATCGCTGGCCGGGGCGAGGCTCGAGGTCCGATGCCATCTTCTTCAATGAGCGTTGGCGGCGTGTGCGCCCATTGCAACAACGGCTGGATGTCCCGCCTTGAACAGGCGGCAGAGCGGATTCTGTTGGGGCCCGCTACCTCAGTTGCGGCCGAAGACGTCCGTCTCCTTGCGCAGTGGGCAGAAAAGACGGCTGTCGTATTGAACCTCGCCTCGACGTTCCCGCTCGCTTGGAATCGCGACGACCGGAGGTCCGTCATCCTCGGGCCGTCGTCTCGATCGCGCGTGTCGCTGTTCCGTGTCGAGGACTCCGATGTGAACACGCTCCAGGGCGAAGAAGTCACGGGGACGGTTCCCAGCAAATGGCCAACGGGTACGCAAGTATCGACCTTCCAACTGGTGCACGTTGCCCGAGTACGGCTTGGTCGCGTTGTGGTGGTGACACTGCACGTGCCCTGGCAAATGGAACCGCTTCGGCGGTATGAGATGCCAGGAAAGGAAGTCTGGAACGGCGTCACACCCCGCGAATATGACACGCAAACTCTGCCGTTGCTCGCTACTTGGCGCGGCTCCTTGGTTCATCTCGATGTAGGAGACTCAGCGTTCTGGCGCACGCCGAGCCTTCACGATGTCTACGAGCCGGGTCGCTTGGATTCGCGTTTTGTGCGCGACGGTGAGGAGCGATAGGCAAGGCTGGCCGTGTGGCCATGGGTGTGTCCACCGCGACGCGTATGGCACCCGAGAGTGAACCACCAGGCTGCGCGCGCTCGTTGCGACCGGACCGCAAACGGCTCGCTGACTCATCGGGGGTCAAGGGGTCGTAGGAGCAAACCCTGTCAGCCCGACGGGGTGAAAACAGGTCGGCCGAACGAACTCGCAACGACCACCGCCTTGTGATGGAGGTCGCCGCCGTGTGGTGTGACCGTGCGGACGAACCGGAGGCCACGTGACGCCGGTGGCGTCCTTCCGCCACCTAGTCCGGTGAGAGGTCGGGGTCCTCTTCAGCGGCCAGTTCGCTGAGTGCCTTTGCCACGTCGCGCTGCCGCTCGCATTGGACGTGCAGATCCTCTGCGGTGCACCGTCGGTGCCGGCCTGGTCCTCGTCGTAGCGCAACGGTGCGGGGAATATCACTACATTCTCCCTTGCGAAAATGTCACATTCTCCCTAGACTTTTGTGACACGAACAAGATGATCAGGACGATGAAGAAGAGGAGGAGCGAGATCACGATCATGACGAAGACGACGACTAGGCCTTCGAAGTCGAACGCGTCGATCAAGAACTCGACGACGCCTGCCGCGGCGATTCGCGCACTCCCGGTGAAGTCCTTCGTGCGTTTGAGCGATCTTCCTGGCGCAGATACGGCTCGCAGGAAGGCTGTGTCCCGCGCGGTTGAGAGCGGCGAACTCCTCAAGGTGCGTCGCGGTCTGTACTACCGCGGCAAGGCGACCCGCTACGGGATGACGCATCCCTCTACCGCTGATGTCGTCAATGTCGTGATGGGTAGCGTCGGTGTTGGTCTAGCCGGATTCTCGGCAGCCCGTGAGTGGGGAGTGACTACTCAGGTGCCAGCCAGTGTCCACGTCGCAACCTTGAAGAAAGTTGAGGGTTTCGAGGGCGTGAAGCAGACCGTTCGAAGCAACTTGGCTCGCGCTGATCTCAACGCCAAGGAGATTGCTCTGCTGGAGTTGATGCGCGAACCTGACGTGTATGTCGAGGCGGGGTGGGACGCCCTTGTCGCGGCGGTTCGCGATGCGATCGTTATCCGTGCCGTCCGGGTCGACCGCCTCCGGTTCGCTGGGCACTGTGAGTATGACCTTGCGACTGGTTCGAACATTGACCGACTTCTCGCGAACCTCAACGAGTCGACTCCTGTCGTCGCAAGCGCGGCATGAGCCCCCGACTTCGCGAAGACGCCGATAGTCTCAACGCGCTTGTCGCCCAAACTGCACGCGCTCGTGGGCTGGACCCGGCCTACGTCGAGAAGGACTTCTGGGTCACCGAAGTGCTCAGGGCTGCTGCGGTTGAACGCGCGGTCAACGGGGCCACTGATGTCGCCCGGGTGGTCTTCAAGGGCGGGACGAGCCTCAGCAGGGTCTTTGGGCTCATCGATCGGTTCTCCGAAGACGTCGATTTGCTGGTCGTCTTCCCTGAGGGTCCAAACGACGCTGCGCGCCACGCGGTATTCAAGTCGATCGACGCTGACGTGTGCTCTTGGCTTGGCGCAACAAGCAGAACGGGGCCTTCAAGCACTGGGATCCATCGCACGACGACCTACCGTTACCAGGCCTCGTTCGGCTCGAGCGCGATCAAGGAAGGCGTTGTGCTTGAACTCGGAAGTCGCGGTGGTGATGTGCCCGCTGACGAGCACGCATTTCGCTCGATGGTGGCCCTATACGCCACCGATGTCCTCGGTGATGCTGAGACTGCTTGGGAAGAGTTTGCGTCCTTTCAAGTCACCGTGCTGGCGCCAGAACGCACTCTGTTCGAAAAGTTGGCGGCCGTCCACGCGGCAGTGGCCAACAACGAGCAGGACACGATCGCCAAGTTTGGGCGGCACTTCTACGACATTGCGCAACTGCTCAAGTCACAACAAGTCCAAAGTGCTCTCACCGCGCTCGGTCCTGACGGGGTCGCTTCGCTCATCGACGACATCAATGGCCGTAGCGAAGCAGCGGGGTGGAAGTGGATGCCGCGGCCGGATGGCGGTTTCGCCGACAGTCCCGCGTTCGACGACCAGCACGAGGCTCATGCGATTGTCCAGCGTGGATATACCGCTGCGCTGGAGTTGGTCCATGGTGTCGCGCCGTCCCTCGCTGACGTCTTCGACACGGTTCGAGCGAGTCGCGCGCTTCTGTAGTGGGCCAAACTGCCGCATTCTGAGCAGCCGCAGTGGCTCTGCGCCCAAGTCTCGGCCGTCTGCTTTCGCCGAACGGAGTTGAGTGTTCTTCCATCCACAATCCATCCACGAGATGTCCGCAAACGTTCGTGGGTTGCCGCAGTTAGCCGTACCGTTGAGGGGCGACCTTGTGCGGCAGTCGTGATCAATCGGTGGTGACCGAAAGTTGCCGGTAATCGATTGACCGCTCTCCTAAAGCGGGTGTCGCCGGTTCGAATCCGGCCAGGCGCACTGTTGGTGTAGGTCAGCGGCTTGCGTGGGTCGGTCCGGGCCTACTCTGGCAGAGTCCAGGGCCACGGAAGGCGAGGAGCGGGTCGATGATGCGAGTTGCGGTGGTCGGCCTCGGGTCGATAGCCCGAAAGGCGTACCTGCCGGTCGTGACGTCGATGCACGGCGTCACTCCGGTGCTCGTTTCGCGCACGGCGTCGAGCCTGGACTCGGTCGGTGACGCATACCGTATTCTCGACCGGTTTGACACGGTTGAGGAGGCTGTGAATGCTGGCCTGGACGCCGCGTTCGTGCACACCACGTCCGAATCGCACCCCGCGGTGGTCGCGACGTTGCTGCGTGCCGGTGTTCCGGTGCTGGTCGACAAGCCGCTCGCTCTCGACCTCGTGAGTGCCCAAGAGCTTGTCGCGCTCGCGGCGGCGACCGGCGTCTCGCTGATGGTCGGGTTCAACCGTCGCTACGCGCCGGCCTACCGCGCGCTCGCGGACTGGCCGGATCGGGACGTCGTGCAACTGCAGAAGCACAGGCAGCACGCGCCCGGACCTGCTCGTGACATGGTGTTCGACGACTTCATCCATGTGGTCGACACGCTTCGGTTCCTGGTTCCGTCGTCGCTCGACGACCTCGTCACGACCGCGCACGTCGACGAGTTCGGAAACTGCCGAAGGCTCTCGGTGCAGTTCACCGGCGAGGGTCGGCTCGCCATCGGGGTGATGAGCTGGACGGGCGGTTTCTCGCATGAGCTACTGGACGTCGTCGGCGAGGGCCGCCGTCGTCAGGTGGTGGACCTCGCGGACGTCGTCGACCTCGTGGACGGCGAGCGGCTGGTCCGGCGAGACGGATGGCTCTCCGCGTCGGCACACCGCGGCTTCGTCGCCATGTGCGAGGAGTTCCTCGGCGCGGTACGCGCCGGGCATCTGCTCGACGCCTCCGACGCGCTGGTGACGCACGAAGTTTGCGAGCGCCTCGTGACCCGTGCACATCGGGGCACCACGAGAACGTAGCTCCGGGACCGCGGACGCGCTATTGTGGTCTAGACCAATTGTTCGTCACCCGAGAAGTCGTAGTGCTTGAACGCCGTGTCGTCGTAGCGATCAAGGAAGGTCTCCATGCGAGGCCCGCTGCATTGTTCGCCAGGCTTGCGGCGGATCAACCCTTCGCGATTACGATCCGCAAGGTGGACGGTCTTCCAGTGCAGGCCTCGAGCATCCTCAGCATCATGACCCTCGGTGTGCGCCTCGGCGACGAGGTCCTCCTCGCGACGGAAGACCTTGCGGCCGCTTCCTCGCTCGACTCGCTCGCCACGTTCCTCACGACCGTCGGCTGAACGGCCGGCCCGTCGACGTGCGCTACAGGCCGAGTTCGTCCAGGACGGGGATCCGTGATCGGACTGCCACTCTTGCATCGTCCGCAGACTCTGACGTGACCGCTATGGCGGCGAGTTCGCGACACGTCTCAAGTGTGACGGAGGCGAGCACGTCGGCAACGTCCGGCAGTGCGCGCGCGGTCATCGATAGGGTCGCAACTCCGAGCCCGACGAGCACGACCGCGAGCGCCGGATCCGCAGCAGCTTCGCCGCACACTCCCACAGGTCGGCCGTTCTGAGCACCCCCGCGACAGGTGGTGGCGATCAGCTGAAGGACGGCCGGCTGCCATGCGGTCGAGAGCGCGGCGAGGTCTGCGAGCATGCGGTCTGACGCCATCGTGTACTGGGTGAGGTCGTTGGTGCCGATGCTCGCAAAGGCCGCGCTGGAGAGGATTGACCCGGACTGCAGCGCCGCGCTCGGCACCTCGACCATGACGCCTGCAGTTGCGAGGCCGTGCGCGTGGCAGCGCTCCACGAACGCCGTCGCCTCCGCAACCGTCGCGATCATCGGCGCCATGACCCACACCTCCGCGGTCTCCGCCGCTGCGGCCTGCGCGATTGCCGTCAACTGGTCCTCGAGCACCTGGGGGTTGAGCCACGAGGTGCGATAGCCACGGACGCCGAGCGCAGGATTTGGTTCGTCGGTGTGGCTGAGAAAAGGCAGGGGCTTGTCTGCGCCCGCGTCGAGCGTGCGGACGACAACCTTCTTGTCGGGGAAGGCCTCGAGCACTTGACGGTATTGCGTGACCTGGTCGCTGATAGATGGCGGTTCGGCTTCGTCGAGGAAGCAGAACTCGGTGCGGAACAGCCCGATGCCCTCGGCCCCGGCGGCGGCGGCGGCCTGTGCGCCGTCGGGCTTGCCCACGTTGGCGAGAAGCGGGACGCGGTGGCCGTCACGGGTATGGCCCGCACCGTCGAACGTCCGTATCCGGGCGGCGAGAGCGGCCGCGCGGGCGACCTGGTCCGCTGTGGGGCTCACGGTGACCATCCCGCGCGTGCCGTCAACAAGCACGACAGTGCCCTCGGGGATCGCGAGGGCACCAGCGGCCCCCACGACGGCTGGTATCCTCAGGGCGCGGGCGAGGATCGCCGTGTGGGAGGTTGGTCCGCCCTCGGTAGTGACGAGCCCGACAACGCGCGCGGGGTCGAGCGTTGCGGTGTCGGCGGGGGATAGATCGGTGGCGACCAGAATGAACGGGTGATCGAGGACGGGCACACCTGGAGCGCGGGTTCCGGTGAGTGCGGCGATGATCCTGTCGCGGACGTCTGCAACATCGCGCGTACGCTCCGCCATGTACCCGCCGAGGGCCGCGAGCTGCCCGATCACGGTCGCAGCGGCCTCCCAGACCGCGCGGGACGGGTCGAGGTGCGCGTTGCGTACCAACTGTTGCGCCGAAGACACGAGCGCTGGGTCCGCCGCCATCATGGCTGTGGTTTCGAGAACCTCCTTGCCAGCACCGTCGGCGTGGGACGCGGCCTCCTGGAGGGCGGCTTGGGCGTCGCTTGACGCCTCTGCAATGCTCTGTGCCGCCTGCTCAACGTCAACGCCCTCGGCGAGGGTCGTCCCGGCGAGGGGCTCCCCGACCGGTTCCGGCATTGTCGCCATGGGGCCAGACGCTTGGCCCGGACTTACTCCGATTCCAGTGAGCTGCTGCTGTGGATCGGTTTTGGTAGTCATCGCATCCTCGCGGTATGGGTCGTCGAGCGGTGCCGCGCGGGAGGTCAGTATCGCTCACGGGCGCCAAGTTTGTGGCGTGAAAACGGCCAGGCCGGGGCTCTTCAGCCCCGGCCTGGCCGCAATGTCACGCGGGCGTACTGCTTGCGCCGGGTGCGGTGCCCTTGGCGGCCTCGCGCACCTCGTCATCTGGCTGGTCGTAGAGGAAACCGCCGCCGCCGCCGTTGGCAGCGTCACCGACTTCGCGTCCGGGGGTCGGCAGGTTCCAACGGACGATCACCCAGCGGAAGAGGAAGTAGTACACGACCGCATAGGCGAGTCCGATCGGAATCAACAACAGCGGTTTTTCCGCGATGCGGAAGTTGAGGAGATAGTCGATCGCGCCGGCCGAGAAGCCGAATCCATCGTGGATTCCGAGCCAGTTGACGAGCGCGAGCGAGGTTCCCGTCAATACTGCGTGAATAGCGAACAGCGGCCACGCGACAAACAGGAAGGCAAACTCGAGCGGCTCGGTAACGCCGGTCAAGAACGAGACGAGCGCTGCCGAGCCCATGATGCCCGCGATGAGCTTGCGCTTGGCGGGCTGTGACGTGTGAATAATGGCGAGTGCCGCGGCCGGAAGGGCGAACATCATGATCGGGAAGAAGCCGGTCATGAAGATGCCCGCCGATGCGTCGCCGTGGAAGAACCGCGTGAGGTCGCCCTGGTAGACCACGCCGTCCGTACCCGTGTGCTCGCCCACCTGGAACCACAGCGGGGAGTTCAGCAGGTGGTGCAGGCCAAAGGGCAGCAGGAGACGGTTGAGAGTACCGAAGACGAACCCACCAAGGATTGGCGAAGCGGCGACGAAGGTCGCGATCGATCCCAGCCCGGAATCGAAGGCCGAATAGGCGAACGCGCCGATGACGGCGACGACAATCGCCATGCCTGCGGTGATGATCGGCACAAACCGGCGTCCACCGAAGAAGGCGAGATAGGCCGGGAGTTTGATGCGTGAGTACCTCTGGAAAAGTAGCGCCGCGACCAGACCCATCACGATGCCGCCGAGGACACCGTAGTTGATCAGCTCTTGAGCCCCGTCCCCTTCAGGCTTCCCGAGGATGTAGGGGGACATCGCATCGGAGACGCCCTTGAAAACGAGGTAGCCGATCAAGGCCGCCAGGGCCGTCGAGCCGTCAGACTTGCGGGCGTAGCCGATCGCGACACCGACGGCGAAGATGACAGGGAGATTGGCGAACAGGGCGCCGCCCGCTGCGCCGAGGACGGCGGCGACTGGAAGCAACCAGTCACCCCACGCGCCGGCGAGGCCGTCCTTGCCGAGCATGTCGTCCTGACCGAGACGCAGTAGGAGAGCTGCGGCTGGGAGTGACGCGATCGGCATCATGAGCGAGCGGCCGATGCGTTGGAGTTGGGCTAGGCCCGGGAAGCCGCGCTTCTCGCGCGGCGCGTCGACGGTGGTGGCTGTCATTGCAGTTGCACTCCTCGTTGTGTGCTGGAAATTGTGGGTAGGCCGTGAACCGTTGTCGATCAGGGCATCCTTGCCCCGATCCGGCAGACTGGCATCGACAGAGAACTAGATGTCTGGACCAGTTGCGATAACTATGATGGAATGGTGTCTACGGTGTCAAGGGTGGCCACCATCGGCCCCCGAAAAGGTCGCGTCACGAGAGGACAAAGTTGTCACGCTCGGTTCTAAAGTATGTGCGGGTCAGGGACTATCTGCGCTCGCTCGTCACGCATGAGTTGTCGCCGGGAAATGCGATTCCCTCCGAGCGCCTGCTGTGCGAACGGTTTGGCGTGTCGCGGATGACAGTCCGGCAAGCGGTCGACGCTCTCGTTGTCGAGGGGCTCCTCGACCGGGAGCAAGGGCGGGGCACCTTCGTTGCGCAGACAAAGCTCGAGCTCGAGGTGCGGCTTGCATCGTTCGGCGAAGAGATGCAACGACGAGGCATGGAGCCGTCGTCGAAGGTGCTCGATGCCGAGATCCTCGCCGCTGCGCCTGACATCGCGGACGCCCTCGAAATCCTGCCTGGGGAATTGGTGTTCGCTTTGCACCGCGTGCGATTCGCCGATGGCGAGCCGATGGCGATTGAGCAGTCTTGGCTTTCGTGCCAGTTGGTGCCGGGTCTGTTCGACTACGGCGTACCGGACAGCATTTATGGCGAACTGCGCCGTCGCGGGCTTGATCCGGATTGGGGCGAAGACACGGTTTCTGCCGGTGAGGTCGACACGCAGGACGCCGAGTTGCTGGGCCTAGAGACGGGTCGAGCCGTGCTCCGGCTCGCGAGGCGGACCTTCGCGGGCGAGACGGCATGCGTGTACTCGAGGTCGACGTATCGCGCCGACCGATACATGCTGTGGGTCCCCCTGCGAGCACCCAAGCCGGCCCTTACTCCGCAGCGCAGCGAAACCGCGCTTGCCTCAAAGTCCACGAAAAGCAAGTCAACGATGACGGAGGTTACGGGATGAACGGGGAGAATACCGGTGTGAGCCAGCAGGCCATAGACGTCCTGGCAGCACTCGGCGGAGTGGGCAACATCATCGAGATCGAGCCCTGTACGACTCGGCTCAGGTCGGAGGTTCACGACATCACCGCCGTGGACGCCAGAGCGCTGAAAGCCGCGGGAGCGCACGGAACAATGATCTCGGGCCACGTAGTCCAGATCGTGATGGGACCGCAAGTCGATAACTTGGCTTCGGAGCTCGAGGAACTGCTGTAACTAGCGATTGAGCATTGACGACGCGCGGCAATCGGGCCGCCTTCAGACAACAAGGAGAATTCCATGAGCAAGGCAGAGCAAATCCTCGCGGCACTGGGGGGGGACGCAAATATCGTCGACTTGGAGCCCTGCACCACACGACTGCGCGTTGAGGTTGTCGACCCGTCCCTGGTTGACGAAGTGGCGCTCAAGGCCACGGGGGCCTACGGCGTCATGAAGTCGGGCATCGTCGTCCAGGTGGTCGTTGGACCCGAGGCCGACGGCATCGCATTGGACATTGAAGACCTCCGCGAATGACTGCACCCTTCACCGTACTCGCGCCGCTCAACGGTGTCGTGCGCGCGATGACAGACGTCCCCGACCCCGTCTTTGCGGCGGAACTCGTGGGCCCAGGCATCGCGATCGATCCGGAGCGCTCCGGTCTCGTCGATGTCGTCTCTCCTATCGGAGGCACGATCGTCAAGCTGCACCCGCACGCATTCTGCGTCACCGCCGATGACAGCCATTCTGTGTTGGTGCATCTTGGACTGGACACCGTGCAACTCAGGGGTGTCGGGTTTACCCTGCACGTCCACGAGGGAGACGTCGTCTCTGCCGGCGATATCGTTGTCAGCTGGGACCCGGCGGCGATCGAGGCCGGTGGAAGATCCGCGATGTGCCCGGTGGTTGCGCTCGACGGGAAGCTTGGTTGCCTTCGCCCACTGGTCGACGTAGGTGTGGCCGTCCGCTCGGGCAGGGCGCTGTTCGAGTGGAACTGAGCGCAGAGGTGGCGCGCGTCCGGCTCGCACGGCCGGGCGCGGGCCTGCTGATCGACCTGGACGGCACACTTGTGCGCAGCGAAGCGGCAAACCAGAGCGCTTTTCGGCAGTACTTCTCCGCACGGGGGTGGGAGGTGCCGGACGAGGTCGTCCGCGAGTTCGCCGGTCGTCGCGCCCACGAGGTCTTCGCGAGCGTCGAGGGTCCGTGGGGCGATGAGGACCCCCATGCCGTCGAGCACGGTGTCATGGACGTGCTGCAGGCGATGGACGTGCGACCGACCGCGGTTCCCGGGGCTGCCCGTCTACTGGCGGCCTGCCTGAGGACGGGCCTCCCGGCTGTGGTGGTGACTTCAGCCGGGCGCGAGTGGGCCCTGGCGGCGCTCCGGTTGCTGCACCTGACGGACGGCGCGATAGGCATGGTGACATCGGAAGACTGCGCGCTCGGCAAACCAGCCCCGGAGCCGTTCCGGCGCGGGGCCGAACTCATGAGGATGGACCCGCGCGGGCTCGTGGCTCTCGAGGACAGCCCTGCAGGGATCGCCTCGGCGCGGGCAGCCGGGGTTGGCCTCGTCGTCGGGGTGACCACGGGCCACCCTGTGCATGTTCTCGTCATCGCAGGGGCGCACGAGACCGCCACTGACCTGACCTCCCTCGCTGATGCGGTCGAGGGCCTTCGACCAAGAGATCGGACCTCGTGAGCGCGCGACCCGACTGCGTCCAGGTCGTGCCCGGCGCCGGCGGCCTCCCGATGATCCGCGTGGACGGGCCCGAGGGCTGGGCCGAGATCTACTTGCACTGGGCGCCCAGGTGACCGCATGGGGACCGTCCGGGCGGGAGTCGCTCCTGTGGCTGAGTGGGTCGAGCAACTTCGACGAACGCGCCGCGATCCGTGGTGGCGTACCGGTGTGCTTCCCGTGGTTCGGGCCGCTGGCCGGTCGACCCGATGCGCCCCGGCACGGTTTCGCACGGACTGCGGCGTGGACCTTCGAAAATGCGCAGGACGACGGGCGCGATGTCACGATCCGGCTACGGCTCTCGGACTCGGTCGTGACGCGCGGCTCGGCCTGGCCGCACCGCTTCATTGCCACGTGCATCGTGGTCGTCGGGTCAACGCTTTCCGTCGCCCTCGAAGTCACCAACACGGGGACCGAGGCCGTGACGTTCGAGGAGGCCCTGCATACCTACCTCTCCGTCGCTGACGTCACTGCGGTGGAGATCATGGGCCTCGAAGGCGTCGGCTACGTTGACAATACAGGGACCGGCGCCGCCAGCGTGGGAGAGTCTGCGCAACTGCGGGTGGCTGACGATGTTGACCGGATCTACTTCAGCGCGCCCGCGACGGTCACGGTGAACGACGTCGCTGGTGGGCGTGAGTTCCGCATCGGGAAGAGCGGATCCGGGAGCACCGTCGTATGGAACCCGGGCCGCAAGGGCGCGAGCGCGACCTGCGACCTGGACGATGAGGGCTGGACCACGATGCTCTGCGTCGAGGCAAGCAACGTCGGTCCGGCCGCCGTCCGGCTGGAACCCGGGGCCCACCACACGATGGCGACCACGATCGCGGCGGGCCCCGCCGCGCGGCCATGATCTACTACCCGACCGGAAGGTTCGAGACCGAACATGAGTGAGCAGATCGCACCGGAGTTTCTCCGCGGACGCGTCGTCACCCCGACGCGGGTGATTGATGACGGAGTCGTCGTTCTTCGCGGCGCGATTATCGGGTGGGTGGGTGAGGCCGCGCAGGCCGCAGCGGCCGGGTGGCCAGATGTGCCCAATGCAGTCACGGCGCCGGTCACGGTCCTGCCGGGGCTGGTGGACATCCACAATCACGGGGGAGGTGGCGCGAGCTACCCAGACGCGACCACACCAGAGGAGGCCCTCGTCGCGGTGCATGAGCACCGCGCTCACGGGACCACGACCCTTGTCGCCTCACTCGTGACCGCTGCGCCGGACACGTTGCGCCAGCGCGTAGGGGTGCTGACAGCGCTAGCAGAGGCCGGGGAGATTGCCGGAATCCATCTCGAGGGTCCGTTTGTGTCGACCGCGAGGTGTGGTGCGCAGGATCCGGCGCTGATCCAGGTGCCCGACGTGGACCTGACCCGCGAGCTCGCGACGCTCGCCCGGGGACACCTGGTGACGATGACCATCGCCCCGGAGTTCGCCGGGGTCGTGGGTGAGGGTGGGGTCGTCGATGCGCTGATCGGTGCCGGAGCGCTACCGAGCTTCGGGCACACTGACGCGAGCTGGCAACAGACGACTGATGCGTTGACCGACGCGCGTGCCCGGCTCGCCGTCACGCCCGGTCGGCGGTCGTCCCGGTCGACAGTCACGCACCTGTTCAACGGCATGCGCCCGATGACGCACCGTGACCCTGGCCCGATCCCGGTGTTCCTCGCGGCGGCGGCACGCGGTGAGGCGGTCGTGGAGCTGATCGGAGACGGCACCCATGTGGCCCCGAAAATGGTGCAGAGCGTGTTTAGCCTGGTCGGTGTAGGCAACGTCGTCCTGGTGACCGACGCGATGGCGGCGGCAGGGATGCCAGACGGTGCGTACCGGCTTGGCTCGCAGGACGTCACCGTCGACGGCGGGGTGGCGCGGCTGACGCAGGGAGGGGCTATCGCGGGCGGCACGGCGCATCTGTTGGACATCGTGCGGACTACGGTCGCGGGTGGGGTTCCGCTCGTTGACGTCCTGCTGGCGGCGGCAACCACCCCGGCGACCGTGCTCGGTGACGAGACTGTAGGGGCGCTCGAGGCCGGTCGTCGGGCGGACATCCTGGTGGTTGACGACGACTTCCGGGTGCTGAGTGTGCGGCGTGCGGGCGTGGTGGTCGCACCGTGAAGACGACGCAGCGTGCGGCGGTCACGAAGGCGACCCTAGGTCGTCCTCCCAGTGTCCGGGCAGAGGTCCGAGCTCGTCGCCAAGAACAGGAGGAGAAGTCATGGAGGTCGTGATAGCGGCACCAGAGAAGCTGGCGGCTCTCGCAGCCGACTCGATCGAGTCGCTGCTGGAGACGAACCCAGGGGCCGTGCTTGGCCTCGCGACGGGGTCGAGTCCGCTCGGCATCTACGACGAGTTGGCGCGGCGATACACGGAGGGTCGCGTCTCGTTCGCACAGGCGCGGGCCTTCACGCTCGACGAGTACGTCGGACTGGCTTCCGAGCACCCGGAGCGCTACGGGAACGTGATCGAGAAGGAGATTGCTTCGCGAGTCGATTTCGCGCCCGGTGCTGTGCGGGGTCCCGATGGTCTCGCGGAGGACGTCGTTGCAGCGTGCGCACGGTATGAGACGGCGATCGTTGAAGCCGGGGGAGTCGACCTGCAAATTCTCGGCATCGGTTCAGACGGCCACGTGGGGTTCAACGAACCGGGGTCCTCGCTCGCATCACGGACCCGGATCAAGACACTGACCGAGCAGACCCGCGTGGACAATGCTCGATTCTTCGGAGGTGACTTGGACCAGGTGCCCCACCACTGCTTGACGCAGGGGCTCGCCACGATCATGAGTGCGCGACACATCCTGCTGATCGCGACAGGGCGGGCTAAGGCCGAAGCGATCCACCACCTCGTGGAAGGCCCTGTCAGCGCGATGTGGCCCGCGACGATCCTGCAGCATCACCCCCACGTGAGCGTTCTCGTCGACCCTGCCGCGGCGGGGCGGTTGCAGCTCGCGGACTACTTCCACAGCACCTACGCGGCGAAGCCGAGATGGCAGGGACTCTGAGGCCCGTCGAACTCCGACGGTCAGCACGCCGCACCGCCTGGTTTCATGTTGTTGAAACAACGGCTCGGGCAGGCTCACGCTGAGCCTCGCGCCGCAGGATGTTCTTGCGCGAAGCACGTAACCGTCGTACCGCGGTGTGACCAATACCGGCCCTCTACCGCCGTGCGGCAAGGTCGGTCTTCTCTTGCGTCGGGCCTGTACAACCAGCCACATGGCCTACCAAAAGCCGCACTGGCCTTGACCCCGGTTGGTGGACACCTCGTAGAAGAGGATGTTCATCATGGGAAGACAGCGTCGGGAGTTTGCTCCTGCGTACAAGGACGAGGCCGTGAAGGTGGTGGTCAATACCGGTCGTGGGGTTGCTGTATTGGCTCGCGAGTTCGGCATCAAGGAGCGGACGCTGGGTCGGCGGGTCAACTTGTTCAAGGACCGCTAGGACGCCGGCGACGGTGCGCGGAGTGAGACCGAGCGGGCCGAACTGGCGCGGCTGCGCAAAGAGAACTCGGATTTGAAGATGGACCGGGCGAACTCAACCAGTCAGTGAGTGATTGGAGTCTCTCGGCCGGCGCGTCGAAGTCGAGGGACTTGCGTGGTCTCGAGTTGAGTCGCGCGGCGACTATGTCGAGGTCGTCCTGGGTGAGGTCTCACATGGTGACGCCCTTGGGGCACACCAGGTTTCGGACCGTGTTCTCAAGCCTCTCTCAAGCCACCTCGCCAGGAGGCTGTGGCGGGCCCGCACGCCCTAAGGGAGCCACACCAAGAATGGTTGACAGGAAGTGCTTGAGGTCAAGTCCCGGGAAGAGGATGCTGCTATTGCGGTCAAGCCGCTGATCTGGTCGTGATTTGGGCGAGGACGACGCTGGCTTGACCGCAATGGGAGCATCCACTCTATGGGGCGCTACTTCCGCGCCTCTACTGAGTGGGGGCCCGAGGAGCATGTCCGCCCCCACGCAAGCGTTTTGAGCGGTCCGCGAAGATCGGCAATGCAGCGCATTCTGCCGTGAGCCAAAGTTGCCTGACTTACGCACGAGTGATGCGGACCCGCCTCTACTCGACCTGGGCGGTGAGCAGATTCTCGTACAGGGCGCGACTCGCGGGGCTGGGGTCGACGCCCAGTTCCTCGCTGAGGACCTCCCGCATGCGGCCAAAGGCGGCGATCGCCTCGGCCGTGTTGCCTTGAGTGGCGAGGGCCCTCATGAGCGTGCGATGGCCGCTCTCGCGGAAGGGTGCGGCCGCAATCAACTCGCGTGCCGCCCGCTCGGCGGTCGGGAGTTCAGCTCCGGCGACGTGGAGCGCCGCCGCGGCGTACGTCTCCAACGACCGCACGTACATGTCCTCCAGTTCGTGGCGCACCGGGACCGCCCAGGCGGCCTCCTCATCGGGCAGGAAACCCCGCCTCGCGACGAATAGAGAGATCTGGGCCGCTCCCCACGCACGGCCCCATTGGCCGAGTGCCTGCGCGGACTCCGCACTGTGGATGCCCGCCCGTGCAGCCTCGATGTCGACCCACGCGTCCGAGGGCAGTGCCAACTTCACGTCGCCGCGCCCACTCAGTAGTCCGTAACCTAACGCGGCGCGAAGCTTCGACAGCAGTGAGTACACCGCCGTGCCCGCCGCGCCCGGCGGGTCCGCCGGCCATAGCGCGTCGATCAATTGCGGTTGCGAGACCGGTTCGTGTCGACGCAGCACCAAGAAATCAAGGAGCAGCCGACCCTGCCGCCCGGGCACGCGCGATTCAACGCGCTCGCCGTCGATCTCAACCATCAGCGGACCGCACACCTGTATTCGCACCCGGGGAGACGCCATGATGTCACCAAGGTGCCACCAAGGGGAGTCAGTTACAACTAGGCGACGAGACTCACGTAAAAGGTCCGGGATGGGTTGCGCGTGCCTCACGTAAAAGTGTCCGCGTAGTGAATCGGGTTTCCTGGCCGTATGAGCAGGGAGCT
>JGI25319J35699_1000065_pt1 | contig 87017 bp, 69 predicted proteins | sample AutmiccommuBRH17_FD_35699 | JGI IMG/M metagenome (IMG submission 35699) | reverse complement strand
TGCTATTCCAATTGAGATTGAGTTTTTGTGGACATCCAACCCGATATTCTTATTGTTTTCTGCATGACCTGCCTCCTTGATTTTGGCTCTGAGTTGTTGAATTTGCCTTTTTCAACTTAACCCACGTTGGCAAGGAAGGCAGGTCTATTTTCGCCAACTTGCTAACCATCATATCTAGCGTACCGCCGCTGCGGCTGCCTCGTTCACCCTGCCAACCAGATACCGGACCAGATCTTCATCGTACTCATTCATATCGAAGCAGTACCCGTCGGCGCCGGCCAGACCGCCGGGAATGCATTCACCTCTGCCCTCGGGATCGGTAATCATGTCTTCGTAGAAGCATACCGACAACCACCTCGCCTGCGGGTCGTCATCGATCACATCGATCATGGCAAAGAGATGTCGATCGGCTTGATCCATATGTCTTGGCCGCAGAGAATAGCTTACTCCGGGGCGTCCGACAAATTGCAGGCTTACCCCTGCCATTGTTAAAAGTTTATTATACAAGAGGTTGAAAACATAGCGCATCGACGGACCTTCGTCTTGCCAATTTTCGAGAAATGCATGTATTTCATCATCTACTTTTCGATCTTCACTCATGATTTCCTCCTTTGGTATTTGTCCACAACCACAGTTTGCCAAACCATAAAAAATAGCCTATTTTATAAGCGGTAGATATGTATCCGCCGGACCAGCCAAAATTTTTTAAAGGGTAACAGTTCCCCACCAGGGAGTATTGAACAGAATACCCGCAAGGGGTACTCAACAGAATCCCGATTATCGGGTTGAGGAGAATTCATGCAGATTATCATGTCCCCAGCAAAAACCCAACAGTTCAATGGCCGGGTTTATCGAGAATACTCCATGCCGCTTCTCATGCATAAAACCCAGTTCATCATTGATCTGCTTAAAACGATGAGCGAGCAGGAACTTGCCAGGCTGATGAAAACCAGTGACAAACTCACGCAATCGACTCATCGCCGAATCCACAAATTTGCCAAGAAATTGACCCTGCAAAACGGCGGACAGGCACTTTTCACTTTCCAGGGCGACATGTACGCAGCACTTGCCGCAGAACATTTCAGCCCGGAGGATTTACAATTTGCGCAAAAACACCTGTTCATCGTCTCAGGTCTTTATGGCATCCTCAGACCCCTGGACCTGATCCAGCCCTATCGACTGGAGATGTCGACGCCTTTGACCCTTGCAGGGGCGGAAAACCTTCATCATTACTGGCGTGATCCGGTGACGGATATCATCGACAGAGCTCTCGTTGAAGAGAGCGACCGCACACTGGTCAATCTGGCCTCGGCGGAATATGCCAGAGCGGTGAACCACAAGAAGCTGCACGGCAGAATGGTAAACATCACCTTCAAAGAGAAACACCACGGCGAATATCGAACCATTCCCATTCATGCTAAAAAAGCACGCGGCCTGATGGTACGTTTCATGATCACTGAGCGGATATCCGAAGCCGAAGGACTGTGCGATTTCAACCTGGACGGGTATGCCTTCAACAAGGCGGATTCAACAGCGGAAGAGTGGATTTTTTTTAAGGAGGAGACTGCGTAGCGGTGTTTAAAAGGGAAACAACAGCAGCCACCGCCTCAGGGACAGCCCGGGCCACCTCGGCCGTCAGCCCAATCCCCAACTGGTTGAAACAGCTGCCCTCGATGCCGACAAGGTAAATTTTTTCCGGCACCCTCTCCGGATAGAGTTTTTTGCCCACGGCAATCGCTTCCCTGATGCCGATACCGTGGCCGCTGACCGGCCTTGGCCGGATAGCAGGCAACTGATCCCAGCCAAGTTGATGGATAGTCCCGGGAGCCCCCCCGAACTGCACTGCGTCGACCACCACCAGCAACTCTTCCCCGGCGAATTCCTCCAGCAGGTCGATACCCCCCAGACCGAGGAAGCTCAGGCGCACCCGGTCCGGCAGCGTCATTTCCCGCAGGCGCTCATACACTGCGCACCCGACACCGTCGTCTGCCACCAGCTCATTGCCGATACAGACGATCAAGGCTCCGCCGTTCATGGCTGCGGGCGAACACCGCTGAAAGCCAGGCTGAAAGTGCAGTTATCTCCAGTGGCAAGAGTTTTAGGCCTGGCCGGACAGCCGGAGAGTTCGGCCATTATTCCGGCTATGTAATAGTGAAACATCTGGCACCCCTGACTGCCGATCTCCATCTTCCGGTTCCTGCAGACACTGCCGATCGGACAGCCATTCAGTTCCAGCACAGCCTCCGCTCCGACGAACCGGCCTTCGATGTCCATCTGCTGAATCTTCAGGACCCGGACCAGCTCGCCGAGTGCCGCCTCCGGGGTTTTCTCGACCATATGCACCGGAAGATTGGCAGCCATTTTTCGGCCGGCGGCAACGGCCAGCGACGGAGTCGACTTGCCGACAAAGGCCACAATGGTTTCAATAAACATATCGAGAAGAAATGAAACCTCGGTAAAGGCCTTGTCGTAATCCGCCGGGGACAGCGTCAGTTCGGTGTTGCCGCTCATAGAAATTTCTCCATACGCCTGCTGAATTCGATATTGCGATAAAAATTCTTGACCACGTGGTGGTTATGATGGGCAATTGCGCCGGACGGGCACACATAGGCACAGCTGAGACAGCCGATGCAGTTTTCGACAATTGCCACACTGGCCTTTTTGGTCTCGTCATCGTAGGAAAAGCATTCCGTCGGGCAGACGTCCAGGCACAGCCGGCAACCACGACAGGCCTTCTCATTCATTGTCATCTCCAGCATCTCAGCCCCTCCGTAAGGTTCTCTTGATTCTGCCGTTTTGTCGAAACTCGACGGCAAGAGCCATCTTGCCGATAGCATGGGTCGAACAGGCCAGGCAGGGATCGTAACAGCGCACCACAAACTCCAGCCCGTTCAGCATCCGTTCATCCCCAACATTCTGAAAAAGGGCATTGGCGCCTTCTTTGATCGATGTATTTATTGCCGCGGTATTCTGCTGGGTGGCGATAATCATGTTGGCCGCCCGGACAATACCCTTTTCATCGATCTCGTAGTCGTGGATGAGAGTACCCCGGGGTGCTTCGATATGAGCAACCCCGCGGCCGCCGGAGAACGTCGCGGGCACCCGGTTCTCCCCGCGCAGAGCGCTGTTGTTGATCAACTGGTCGGCCCGCTCGCAGGCATAAATCAGCTCAATCAGTTTTGCGTACATCTGGATCACCGCATTATGACACGGACGGCCGAAGGTCTTTCGAAACTGTTCAAACTCGGCCTGGGCAAGGGGTGTGCCGATGCCGTCGACCACATTCAACCGCGCCAGAGTGCTGACCCGGTATATATGCTCGGCTCCTTCGTAATCGAAATACACTTCTTTGGCGTACGAGTTGGTCACGGTCCGTTCGGCAAGAAAATTACGGTATTCGCTGCCGGCAAACTCGGTTTTGATATTACCCGATTCATCCATGACCCGGAGACGGCCATCATAGAAATTGAGCATCCCGTCGTCCGCAACCGTTCCCATATACCAGGTCGGAATATTCAGGTTGCCGAGCAGCTGCGGGTTATCGTCGAACAGGCGAAAGAGCAGGGCCTTGGTCGGCCCGCCGAGTTCCTTGACCAGCGCCACGGCCTCGGCGGTAAGCTCCTTCAGTTTCTGGAATTGTCCATCGCTGAGGGAAAACGAAATTCCGCCCGCCACCGCGGTAACCGGATGAATNCCCCGACCGCCGATGGTCTCGTTGATCTTTTGCCCGAGACTGCGAAGGCGCAAGCCCTTTTTCGTCAGCTCCGGTTCGGCCTCAACCATGCCGACGATATTCTGGGTGGCTGGGTTGCCCTGCAGGCCAAAAACCAGATCGGGACCGGCCAGGACAAAAAGCGACAGCGCATGGGAGTGGATGACATGGCCCATATACATAAATTCCCGCAACAGCCTGGCTGCCTCGGGAATCTGCACTCCTGCCGCGTAATCCAGGGCTTTGGCCGCAACCAGATGATGGGCGGTGGGACAGACACCGCAGATCCGGGCCGTCACCTGGGGCAGGGTATGGGCCTGCATGCCGACGAGGATCCGTTCAAAGCCGCGCAATTCGTTGACACAGAAAAAGGCCTCTTCCACCTTGCCGTTGTCATCGCAATCGAGAAGAATCCTGGCATGCCCCTCGATCCTGGTGACCGGGTCTATCTTGATGGTTTTCGACATTAGCGGGCCTCCCCTTCGGCTATCCACTTGCGGATGAGAAATGTTGGTTTGTTACCGATCATCCTGGTGGCCATGGCGTAGGCATACTGTGTTTTGGCCGATTTTTCCAGGTGTCCTTTTACGGTTTCATAGGGAATCCGGGTCAACCGCGACATCCGCTCGCCGATCTCGGTGCGAATGTCCCTGGTCGGTTCGGTGAGGACCTGCATGGTGGGTCCGGCACAGCCGCTGCACGGCACGCCGTGATTGGGACAGGGCGCCAGGCAGCGGTCAAGGGTGACCGATCCCTGACAGATATAGCCCTGGCTTAAAAAACAGGTGTCATTGTCCGGCACGCCATCGGTGATCTCTCTGATGGCAGCCACTTCGGTTTTGGTCATGGTCCGCCGACAACCGGCACAGACGCTTTCCTTGCCGGCCCTCGGCGACCGCTGCTCGATCAGGGCGCTCAGTCCTTCGAAGATGAAATGCGGATGGGGCGGACATCCCGGCAGATACAGGTCGACATCGATGACCTCATCTATCGGGGTCACCATTTTTTCCAGATTGCTGACGGAATTGTTCGGCAGAAAATCGGTTCTCGTCGTCGGGCTCTGCCGGTAGACGTGATTGAGGATCTCCTCCCGGGTGTGGGCGAGTCCCGCGCCATGCAGCCCGCCATACACGGCACAGGTGCCAAAGGCAATGATCGTCCGGCATTGCTTTCGCATTTCGAGGGCCGCATGCCGATCGTGTTCGGTCCGTATCGATCCGGTGAGAATGCCGATATCCGCTGCCGGGTAGTTCTTCTCGTCGGTGAGCACCGGACACTTCAGGATCTCGACCGACTCCAGAACCTTCAGGATTTTTTCATGCAGATCGACAAGGGCCACATGACAACCGCCGCAATCGCACAGCCACTCCGTATTCAGGCGAATCTTTTCTCCGCTCATATCATCCTCTTTATCCATTACCAAGACTTATGCTGTCATGCTGCTACGGTCAGTACTTTCAGACAGGCGTTCTCCCCGGCATGCCGGATCTCAAGGGTCGCCTTCTTGCCCATGATAGTCTCCAGGGCGCCGGCAAAGAAACCATACATCATATTGCACAGCGAGCCCTGCTGCGGATGACCAAAACGCAAAAGAGCCTGGCGAATCATACAGTCCCTGAACACCAGTTGCAGCTGGTGTTCACCTTTGTCGTTGGTGGTGACAAATTCTTCCTGGCCCTTCGGCTTGAAAGGTTCAAACCCCCAAAGGCAGTTGTTGGCGGCAAGGATATTGCGCACTTCGTCAACGGCTTCGAGGAGATCGTCGGTCCTCTTTGCCCCAAGAGAGAATTTCAGGCCGAGATTGCGGCCCGCCGACATGGTCATACTGTTTGCGCCTCGTCCGAGTATCGGTTCTATACCCGCCGACAGGGCTGCCATGAAGTTCATGGTCTCCTGCAGAGTTCGCCGTTTTTTCAGAATTTTTTCTTCCTCCACCCCAGACCTCCAATTTCCAAGTATTCCGTATTTCAAAAACGTATTACTGCCGTTATTCCTGTTACATAAACCGAAGTCGACACAGCGCCTGTCAACGGCACAAAACGAACCAACCGCCCTATTTATTGAACAAAATTCAATAAATAATTCCCCTGAAGCGACAACTTTGCAATTTCGAAGCCAACATCGATCGGATATCCATCATGACATGCCGATTACCGTCCCCAAAAATGCATGACGATCAGAGAAGAAACCTGACGAGGACAAAACCACCGCCCAGAAGAACCACGAAGGCTATGGTCAGGAGGTTGAAATATTTATCGATGAACGTTCTGATCCGTGCGCCGAACTTCCAGATAAGGAGTGCGACGAGAAAGAATCTGGCCGCCCGGGAAAAAAGCGACACAACTATAAAGGTCAGGAAATTGGAATGGACGAAACCTGCAGTGATGGTAAAGAGTTTGTAAGGAATGGGCGTAAAACCGGCTGTTCCGACAATCCATGCATCATATTGCCGAAAATAGTTCTGCACCATATCGTATTTGTCGGTGAGTCCGTACCAGTTGATCACAGACATGCCGATACTGTCCATGAACCAGAAGCCAAGACCATAACCGAAGGCTCCGCCGAGAACCGAGCCCACGGAACAGATGGCTGCATAGCGAAAAGACTTCGCCGGCAGCGCCACACACATGGCGATGAGGAAAACATCGGGGGGAAGAGGGAAAAATGACGACTCGATGAAGGCGATGAAAAAAAGTGCCCATTCTCCGTGCCTGCCGCTTATCCAGACCATGCACCGATCGTACATCCGGCGAATCATGCCCGGCGTTCCGGGCGTCACCGCCGCCTCACTTATCCCAGCCATATTCCCCCACTAAATCGACAAACCGAACTCCGGCAAGGTTGGTAACCTCCACCTTGCCTTCTTTTTTTTCCAAAAGCTGCAACACCTGCACGTGCTGGTCGCCGACCGGAATAATCAGGCGCCCCGGATCGGCAAGCTGATCGATAAGCGGCTGGGGAATCGTCGGACCACCGGCGGTTACGATAATTGCGTCGTAGGGGCTGTATTCCGCCCAACCAAGAGTACCGTCGTCCAATTTTGAGCGGATATTGTAATAACGTAATTTGTCGAATATCCGCCTGGCTTCGGCCAGCAGCGAATCGACCCGTTCGACAGTGTACACCTTATCGCACATCCTGGAGAGGATCGCCGCCTGATAACCGGAACCGGTACCTATTTCGAGAACTTTTTCATCACCCTGCAAATGGAGGGCCTGGGTCATATATGCCACAATATAGGGCTGGGATATGGTCTGGCCGGCGCCGATCGGCAGGGGATGATCTCCATAAGCCCGGCCCCGCATGGCATCGTCGACAAACAGATGCCTGGGCACTTCGGACATCGCTTTGATGGTCCGCTTATCGAAAATATCCCGGCTCAGAAGTTGTTCCTNAACCATTCGTAACCGACCTGTTTCATACGGATCCATTACTTTTTATTTCTCTTGCCAGGGATAATCTTTTGCCCAGTTCATATCATCCTCGTCGGTCGAGGAATAGACACATTCGGCGACGATGCCGTTTCTGAGAGTCACCTCCACATGATGATACTCCGGAGAACCGATATGTTTGCCCAGCAGTGGGGTTTTTTCAAAGAGGCTCATATTTTTATCCCGATACAGCCATTTCTCGACACCCTCACCGATCACCTGCTGTTCATCCGGCTCACCAAGAAATACCACGACATCTTCTTTTGTGGATTCTCCAACCTTAAGCAATGCCGCGTCCGATGCAAGGTGACGCACCGGATTGACATAACACCCCGAAAGACTCAAAGACAGCATCAGGGCAAGGAGAAAAGACAATATTTTTAAAGCCATATACCTCTCCCAGGCAGTAAATCCATTAACTTTGGTTTGAGAGCCTTCATGCATCTCAGTCGACCTTCAAGAATCTTTTAAGCCACAAGGGGGCACTGAAAAGAGCCGTTTTGAGGGTTTCGATTTCACTTGATCTCAAGTCTATAGCCTGTGGGTCTCAAATTTTCAACGAATAACTCAGGAACTGCCGGAACAGTCAGCCATAAACGCTCCATGCCGGAATTCTGCCGACATGGAGCAATCCCTTCCAGTGGGGGAGTATCAGCTCTGCACGACGCGGTTAAGAATGCGATAATTTCTCTCGACCATGGCCAGGGGATCGACGACAAGTCCTGCCTGGATCATGGCGTTATCATGGATCTGGCGGGCTATTTCCGCGGCAAAATCCTCATCTTGCAGGAAAAGGTCGGCAAGCTTGACGATGAGGGGGTTGCCGGGATTGATTTCCAGCTTCTTTTTTGCTTCTCCCATGCCAGGTATGCCTTTTTCCTTTCTGCCTGCGGCAAGAACACGTTCCATGGTCGAAGTCATGTAGGCGTCGGGATTGACGATCATCGCCGGAGCATCGACAAGCCGCTTGGACACCACTACTTCGGAGACATGCTTCTCCAGGACCTTTTTCATCCATTCCGTCAGTTTCGCCAAGGCATCTTTGTCCAGTTTTGCGCTCTTCCCGCCGTCCGCCTCATTTTCTTTAGTCTCTTCATCATCTTGAGCAAGGGATATATCGGCCCGGTCGGCGGAGACCAACTTCTTGCCTTCAAATTCGGCGAGATGGCTGAGAACGAAGTCGTCGATGGGCTCCATCGTGTAGATAATCTCGATATCTTTTTTACGGAACATCTCGACATAGGGTCCAGCCTCGATGGCAGCCCTGCTCGGTCCGTTTATATAATAGATGTCCTCCTGGTCCGGCGCCATTCTCAGGATATAATCGGCAAGAGCGACCGGTTTTCCCTCCTCCGATTTGGAAGACTCGAAGCGGAGCAATTTCCCCAGTTCTTTCTGGAATTCATAGTCGGAGGTGACTCCCTCTTTGATATAAATGCCGAAAGCCGTCCAGAACTTCAGATACTTTTCAGGATCGCTCTTCGCCTCTTCGTCCAGATGCTTCAAGAAGCGCTTGGTGATCACTTTGCGAATTTTCGATACCAATGCATTGTCCTGCAAAGCCTGTCTGGAGATATTGAGGGGCAGATCTTCACTGTCGACCACACCTTTCAAGAATCGTAACCAGTCGGGCAGGATGTTCTTGGAATGCTGATCGATCAGGATTCTCTGACAGTAGAGATTGACTCCGGGATCGACTTTACCGAAACCGAATACCTCGAAGTTTTCGGCAGGAACAAAGAGCAGAGCATTGATGGCAAGCGGCGCATCCGCCGAAAAATGGAGCCGGTACAATGGCTCTGTTACTGCGTTGCCGATAAATTTATAAAACTCGNCATATTCTTCTTCTTTGATCTCATTNTTATTCCTTGTCCACAACGCCTGAATGGTATTGATGGTCTCGCCATCGAGCTTGATCGGAAAGGAGACAAAGGCGGAATACTGCTTGANGATCGAACTGATTTTCCACTTCTGGACNTACTCNTTGGCCTCGTCTTTCAATTCGACAATAACCTTGGTGCCCCTGCGCAGACCGGGCATTTCGCTGATGGTGAAGGTTCCCGTGCCGTCAGAGACCCATTCATGTCCTTCACTTTTATCCCATGACCGGGTCTGCACCCTGACGATTCTGCCGGCCATAAACGCCGCATAAAAGCCGACGCCGAATTGACCGATGAGACTGACATCCTTTTTCGCCGCCTCGACCAGCTCGGTCAAAAAGGTGTTCGAACCGGAATGGGCGATGGTTCCCAGGTTGTGTTCCAGTTCGCTGCGGGTCATGCCGATACCGGTATCGGTGATGGTCAGGGTATTGTTTTTCTCATCGAGGTCGATGGTGATCTCGAGAGGCAGATGACCGTCGAAGATATCCGTCTTCGTTATGCTTTCATGGCGAAGCTTCTCAAGGGCATCAGCCGCATTGGAGATCAATTCCCGAATGAAGACATCTCTTTCGGTATAGAGGGAATTGATCACTATATCGAGGAGTTTTTTGGTTTCAGCTTTGAATTCATAGGTTACAGTCTGACCTGTCATGGTTCACCTCTTGCAATATAACTGAGTTAAGAAAGGGACATGGTGCTCCCTTGCCATTGATTTTTTCTCCAAAGTCGGCGAAAATGTTAAGCATAGATCATCTACTGTCAAGAGTTTCTCATCCGGTTCCGTCGCCTCTGCTGCGTGGCCCAAGATAATGAAAACAATAGCCTTCGGCAATATCCATAAAGCAGCATGGCAACTCTTTGCATCTCTCAATCTCAGCTGAAAACAGATATAGAATGAATGAACATTATCAGACTCTCATCATCGGTGGCGGAATCTCCGGACTCACCATCGCCCATAAGTTGCGGCTGCAGAAACCCGGTCACCGGTTTCTCGTCCTGGAAAAAGGCCAAAGGACAGGAGGCGTCATCGCCTCCCACCGCGATCAAGGCTATATCACCGAAATAGGCCCCCACGGATTTCTCGATAATTGCCCGGAAAGCAGGCAGATACTTACCGAGACAGGACTTGACCGGGAGTGCCTGAAAGCGCCGCTGATCGACTTTGTCCGATATGTCAGGCTGAATGGCCGGCTCAACCTCATCCCCCAGACACCGCGCAAGATCCTGATGGCGCCGCTTATTCCCTGGAGCGCCAAACTGCGGGTACTGGCCGAACTTTGGCAGCCGGTGCTGCAAGGTGAGCCGACTGTTGCCAAATGGGTTGCCCACCGCTTCGGTCCCGCTCTCCTGCCATATCTCGATGCCGTGTATACCGGCACCTATGCCGGCGATTTCGACCGGCTGACCATTGACAGCGTCATGCCGGGAATACGTGCCCTGGAGAAGGAGCATGGCTCCGTATTGCGCGGTTTGCTGCACAAACTGCGGCAAAACAAAAAAGAGCGCGCAGCGTCCACCCCGCTCAGGATGCCGGCAATGACCAGTTTTCCCGAAGGGATGCAGCGTCTGCCGGAAAGGTTGGCCGAAAACCTCAGGCAGAACCAGGATCTTCTTCTCTCTACTGAAGTTATCGCGGTCCAACCCGCAGGCAACGGCTGGCAGGTGGAAACATCAAAAGGGAGGTTTCAAGCCGCAGATGTTGTTTTTGCCCTGCCGATTAATGCAGCTCTGCGGCTTCTGGCGAATATCGACCCGTCCCTCCCGGAGAAAGCCGTACCTGAAGCATGGATTGCAACGGTCGTCCTCGGTTTCAAAGATACCGTCAGGCTGCCGCCGGGCTTCGGTTTCCTCACCCCGGAGAGAGAACGACGATTCGCCCTGGGCGCCCTCTTTTCATCGAATATGTTTCCCGGCCGTGCCCCGGCCGGACACATTGTTTTTGAAACCCTCGTCGGCGGGAGACGACATCCGGAAAGACTCGAACTGGATGACCGGACCCTCACCGGGAAGGCCTTCGACGACGTCCGTGAAATTCTCAACATCCGCAGCGAACCGGTATATACCACAGTATTACGCTCAAACGGCGCAATCCCGCAGTTGGAACGCAACTATCCGACCCTGCTGGCCTGGCGGAAAAAATTACTCGCCTCGTATCCCGGCCTGCATATCTGCGGCTTTGGCTGGGAGGGCATCGGCCTGAACGATATGATGAAGAGTGCTTCGCGGGTTGCCGAAGAGATTCTCTCCTCAGCAGGCCGAATACAAAAAGATGCCGATATTAAAGGTGTCTATTTTTGATCGGCAACGTACGATAAAAACGATTAAAAATGCCTGACCGAAAAACCGGCCAGGCATTTTAGTATCTGGGGGGTGTTATAAGAGATCCAGGCGTCACTTGCAACTCTGCGTATGATTGTTAGAGCTGCTTGACCTTGTTGCTCAGAATCTCAAGCTGCGCACCAACGGAATGGTCTCTTACCAGATGATTGGAAACGACTTTGATCGAATGCAGAACAGTGGAATGATCGCGGTTGAAGGCCCTGCCGATGTCGGCCAGCGACTCCTCGGTAAATTTCCGGGCCAGATACATCGCAATCTGTCGTGGAAAGGTGATTGCTTTCTTGCGTGATCGCGACTGCAGGTCCTGAATGCTCACATTAAACTGGCCACTCACCAGTTCACAAATCGACGATGCGGTAATTACCTGGTTTACCCCGACGATTGAAGAAACAACCTCCCGTATCAGATCGAGATCCACATGCCCGCCGGTGAGTCTGGCTTTGGCTCTGACGGCAATCAGGGCCGACTCGATCTTGCGTACATCGCCACGGATATGATTGGCCAGATAGTCAATCAGTTCCTCATCGAGAAACAACTGCTGCAGGTGCGCCTTCTTCTCGACTATCCTGACACGGGTGGCGATATCCGGTGCTTTTATCGAAGTGACCAGTCCCGAGGACATCCTTGACAGGAACTCGTTATCAATACCAATAAGATCCCGTGGAGCACGATTTGAAGTGAGAATGACCCGCTTGCCGGACTTGATCAGGGAATCGAGGATTTCGTTCAGTTCTTCCTGGGTCTTCTTCTTGCCGGTCAGGGCATGAATATCCTCCACCAGCAGGATATCGCAATTGTCGTGGTATTTTCTTTTAAAAGCATCCATTGAATTGGTCTGGATCCCGCGCACCATCTCGGCCGAAAACTGTTTGGCCGTGAGATAATGAAGCCTTGTCATCGGTGATTCGGTGAAAACCTGATGCGCCACGGCATGGGTCAGATGGCTTTTGCCAAGACCGGTATCGCTGTTTATAAACAGGCAGGGGCCAACCATCCCGTCCTTGGCAACCATAGACCTGCAGGCCGATTCTGCCAGGATGTTACTCTCGCCGACCATGAATTCATCGAAGGTGTAACGAGGATGAAGCGCCTTGAATTTCGAGTTATTTTCAGGAACATATGGCAGCCTCATCTGGGTTCCGGCGGTGGATTTCGGTACACCGACTGCACCGACCTTCCGACCCTCTTCACATAAGGCCAGTTTCGCTGCGACCAAACCGCTCTCCTGCATCTTTTCTTCAATAACGCCGAGAAAGTTCTGTTTGATATATGCGCTGAAATATCTATCCGGGGTCGAGAGGTAGAGACGTTCTCCCTGAAGTTGGACAAATTGAATCGGTTCAATCCAGAGATTGAAAACGTTCTCTGCCAGTGTCTCTTTCAAGCTTTCTTTGACTTTCTCCCAGACCATATAGAACCCCTTCCCCCTTGGTGAAAACAAACAGATATGACCCGAATAAAGCAATTCGGAAAGCACAAGCAAACCCTCTACGACACTGTGGGCGCTTGAAACGGCTACATATCAGCCTCGTCTTACGGTATATCAGAAGTGCCATGCAGACCCGCACGACGTGTGTTTTTGCTTGGCCCAGAATAAACTCCAATTCTGTTTCTCAGTCAAAGGCGATTTACAGATATTTTCTTATGAGAGCGGCGTGTTAGAGACCCTCCTCTGTATCCCCCGAAATGATTGAATCCGTGATTTTCATGAGCCGGGAAGCCCGGTTTTTCGAGCATCTCGCTCAACTCATCTTTTATCGCGACATCTGGCACCCTTAGCCTCTTATCCACAAAGTTATCAACAATTTAAGCATAAACATTATTTCGACGATGCTTTATTTTAGTGAGATTTACTGCAAATATCTCAATATTCCTTCGATTGATCGGTTGTATGTACGTCATTTCGCGGCCTTCAGCACACGTACAAAAATTTATATTTTTTAAGAACTCACCCAACGGCTACCTGGCAATACCCGCTCGCGCCAGAGTGAGCACCTTCACCGCACCAGCCCCGTGCTTCTTTAAAACCCTGCTGCACTCGCTGACGGTGGTGCCGGTGGTAAAGACATCGTCGACAAGGCAGATGATCGATTTTTCGAGATCAAAGCCCGAACCCGGGTGAAAGGCATTTCTCAAATTCTTCCGTCGGTCAATCCCCCTCAGCTCGGTCTGCGCCACTGTCCTCCGAACTCTGACGAGTCCATCCGGCCGAATAGCCTGTTCGCGTCCGGAAAAAAACAACCGGGCGAGAGTTGCAGCTTGATTCAGTCCTCTGGCGCGGAGCCGCTCAAGGTGAAGGGGCACCGGAACAATCCACTGACAGTCGGCAAACAAAGACAGATCGCAGCCGCCGATAATATCTGCAAGAGCACCGATGACAAAGGTGTCGCCTCCATACTTCAGTTTATGAACCAGTTGGCGCACTGCAGTTTCATATCTGACAAGAGACCTTGCCACATCATACGGCGGAGGCAGGCGAAGACATTCACCACAAAGATGTCCTCTACCCTCTTGACCGATCTGTTCCACTCCGCAGACGGGACAGAGGGGGTGTCTGAGGAAACGTATTTCCGCCATACAGCCCGAACACATTTTATCATCGCTGCCGACTGCCAGTTTCACTCCACATACGCCGCACACCGGCGGAAAAATCAGGTCCATGCAATTCCTGCCGAAATTCGAAATCAGCTTCATTATGTCGACTCCTCCCCCGTTTATCTGTTGTTGCAGACCATCTCCCCTTTGTCTTTGCAGAATTACAGGCGGCCGACCGAAAGGTGAGAATCTCAAGTATTCTATCAACCGTTTCCTACATTTTTCTTGCCGGTCCACATGCAAGCTTTGCAAATGGCTCGAAACATGGCATAATACCGGCACTTTTTGGCCAGCAAAGGCAGAACAGCTTTATTGTCAGATTTTTTAACACTCTACCCACACGCTCCTCTTCAGTTTCGCCGGCAGTCGCCTGCACCGCCGGTGATTGCCAATTACAGGAAGGTATTTATGACTGTATTCAGGAAAATAGACTGTTGCGCTTCGGGAAGGCTTTCCCTTTTCAACCGCCTTGCTCTGCTCGTACTGCTCACCTTTGTCCATGCCATGCCGGCATGGTCGCAAAGTGGAAAGATGAGTTTTCTGCCCCTCAACATCCACAGCCCCTATGATACCGAAGAGATCGAGACAAAAACCGACATCGATCTGCGGTCGGTTCTTTCCCCCACGAATATCACGCTGATCCCCCGCGACGAGGCGGTAAAGCTGATAAATTATAAAGACGCATGGCCGCCGCCGGCAAAAGCTCTGCAGGAACTTGCCGAAAAGACAGGTGCGGAAAATATTGCGGTCGGAAATCTTACCGTTATCGGCAACAGAATCAGCATCGACATCAAGCTCTTTGACCTGCTCTCACCCGGCAACCCGACATTTTACTACCAGACGGCCGACTCCATCGAGGGTGTAAAGGATGCTCTGGTCACGATAGTTGCCGAAATCAGGAGTTATCTCGACAAGGACTTCCGCATTGCCTCAATTGCCCTCGATGGCAACCAGCGCATTGACTCAGGAGCTATTTTACGAAAAATAAAGACCAAAGCCGGTGATGCGTATGATCAGCCCACCCTCAGAAATGACCTGAAAGAGATATATAAAATGGGTTATTTCAACGATGTCCAGATCGACATCGACGATACGCCGGCCGGGAAAAAGATTATTTTCCGGGTTATCGAGAAACCGCTCATCAATTCAGTCATCTTTGAAGGTATTGATGAACTGAAGGAAGAGGACGTCAAAGCTGCTGCCAACATCAAAGAACAATTTATACTCAACCCGGTCAAAATAGGTGAAGCGGAAGAGGCGATCCGGCAGCTTTACAAAACCAAGGGATTTTACAACAGCAAGGTAACCTCCTCCCTTTCCTACCCGGATGATAAAGGCGCCAATGTCCTGTTCAAAATAGATGAAGGGAAAAAAATTTACATCAAGGAAATCTCGGTAGAAGGCAATGAGACCTTTTCCGACAAAGAACTCCTCAAGGATATCGAGACCGGAGAAAAATGGTTCATGTCCTGGCTTACCGATGCCGGTCTGCTGGACATGAACAAGATTCAGCAGGATGCCCAGCGGATTGTCGCCTATTACAACAATAACGGGTTCCTCGAGGCCAAAATCGGCGAGCCGCAAATCAGCCAGGAAGAAGAATGGCTGTACGTGACTTTCATTGTCGAGGAAGGACCGCGTTACCGTGTCGGCACTGTCGATTTTACCGGCGACCTGCTCGGCGACAAGGAGAAACTGCTCTCTCTTGCTACTATTCGTAACCAGGAATATATGAACAGGCAGCAGATCAGGGAGGATATTCTTAAAATCACCGACCACTATGCCGAAGCAGGCTACGCCTTCGCCAGCATCAGGCCAATCACCGAAAAAGCCCCGACGGGGGACCGGATGGATATTACCTTTAAGATAAGCAAGGGTAATCTGGTCTACATCGACAGGATCACCATCAAAGGCAATACCCGCACCAGAGACAACGTCATTCGGCGCGAACTTCGCATCGCCGAGGGAGGCGTCTTCGATTCCAAGGCCTTGCGCGAGAGTACTCAGGCACTGCAGCGGCTGATGTTCTTCGAGGAGGGGAATATCACTCCGGAACCATCCCTTGACCCCGACCGTATGAACGTAGTAGTCGACGTCAAAGAGAAAAGCACAGGAACTTTCAGTATCGGCGCGGGTTACAGCTCGGCCGACAATCTTATTCTCATGGGCCAGATCTCCGAGAACAACTTCCTCGGACGCGGCGACACCCTCTCGCTCAGCGCCAATGTAAGCGGCAACAGTTCCAGATATAATCTCGGGTATACCGATCCGCACCTGAAAGATTCGGCACTCTCCTGGGGGCTTGATCTGTTCAATACCGAACGGGAATACGATGACTACACCAAAGAATCCATAGGCGGCGGCCTCCGCCTCGGGTACCCGATCTTTGAAAAATGGCAACTTTTCGGCAATTACAGCTATACCGATACCGACCTCACCGATGTTTCCGAAAACGCTTCTTTTATAATCAGAAATTCGGTCGATCTTCATGTGACCAGCGCCATCAAAGCTTCTCTGGTACGTGATCCCGAAACAAACGGTATGGAGCTTCCGAAGGTTCGAGAAACGTGGTCAGTGTCAAATATGGCGGCGGACCGCTAGGCGGCGATGCCGAGTTCACCAAGGTTGAAGGATCTACCGGCTGGTATTTCCCGATGCCCCTGCGGACAATTTTCCATGCCAGTCTGAATGCCGGTCAGGTCTTTGAGAATGAGACCGATAAGCTGCCGGTATACGAACGGTTCTACCTGGGTGGCCTCAACTCGATCCGCGGCTTTAAGTACGCCAAGGTAAGTCCGATAGATCCCATATCCGGGGAGCGCATCGGCGGCGATAAAATGTGGTACACCAATATCGAAATGGTCTTTCCGCTGCTTGAAACCCAAGGCCTGATGGGCGTACTCTTCTTCGATTCAGGACAAGTGCTCGACGATGACGAGGAATGGTCCGATGCCACCGAATCCATCAAAAAAGCCACAGGGGTGGAGGTTCGCTGGCTCTCGCCCATGGGACCCCTTCGCCTGGTCTGGGGCTATAATCTCGACCCGATAAACGGCGAGGATGATTCAGTCTGGGACTTCAGCGTCGGCGGCATCTTCTGATACTTGCTTCTTCCGCCGATTTAAGATTTACTGCCGGTTATGCCCCAGCATAACCGGCACTTTTATTGTAACCGTTCACCAGCACCCCGTTTTCGTCCGATCAGGTGTGTCCCGGTGAGCGATTACCTTTTATAGATGATGCACGAAAAACTTCTTCACCTCCTCTCCGAGGACCATACTCTTGCAGTTGCCGGACTTCGCGGCGCAAGCCCGGCATGGCTTGCGGCACAGCTCGCAGAGCACCATACCTGTTGCTGCATCGTGCCGGATGAGCACCTCATCTCGGTTTTCGAACAGGATATCGGTCTCTTCACCGACAAACAGATTCTGCCGTACCCGGGTCATGAAATACCACCCTATACCCCGCTTTCTCCAGATCAGAGAATAGCCGCTGCCCGTCTCTCCACCCTCTATCGGCTGAAAGAGGGCAGCAGCGGCATCATGGTCACCTCGATTGAGGCCTTGCTGCGGCGGATCATGCCTGCCGGCCTGCTTACCGGAGTTGCCGAGTATATCCTGGCAGGAGAAAATTGCGATCAGGACGACCTGTTAAAAAGGCTCGTTTACCTGGGCTATGAAAAATCGGCACTGGTCCAGTCGGTCGGCGATTTTTCGGTGCGAGGCGGCATCATCGATATTTATCCACCGCCTTTTGCCCTTGACACCGGCCTTATCCACGAGGGACCGATCCGTCTTGATTTCTTTGGCGACACCATTGAGTCGCTGCGCTCCTTCGATCCATTCACCCAGCGCTCCATCGGAGAAATCGGAGAGGCGACACTGCTGCCTGTCACCGACATCCTGCTCGACACAAACAGTCCTGGAAAATTGAAAAAGATCGCCGACCTCATCCACAGCTACAGCGATAAAAACAGCTGGGACAGCGAGGAAACGGCGCGAATGGCGGAAAGGGCCGCCAGCGGTCAGCGATTTGCCGGAATGGAATTCTTTCTTCCTATGTTTTATCAGGAGCATACCCCGCCCAGTTCGACCGTCCTCGATTTCCTGCCGAAGGACTCGGTGTTGCTGCTCGTAGATCCGGAAGGTATTCATCAGAGCATGAACCTTACGCTCGAGCGGATTCACAAAAACTACCAGACTGCCCGGGAGATGGCTTCCCCTGCCTTGCCGCCCGCCGATTTATTTGTTCTGGAAGATGAGATCGCCACTCAGCTGGCCAGCTTCAGGCGGTTGAAGGTGACCGATTTCTCCCGACCGGACGAGCAGATGGTCACCATCGCCACCGGCAATCATCAGCTGCTGAAACAGGAAATTTCTCTCAACCGGGCCAAACTCGGCATTCTCGCCCCGCTCTCCGCCCAGATTTTTCAGTGGCAGAAAAGCGGCGACCAGGTGATTATCTGCTGCCGTTCTTCCAGGCATACCAAAAACCTTGCAGAACTCCTCAGCAAACACAGCCATCAGATAGAAATCCTGTCCCCTCCTCTCGATCTTATTGCTCTTGGCAACCGCGGCGATAATCGCCGGCTCTTTCTCTGCGATTATTCTCTTTCTGAGGGATTCTCACTTCCCGAAAAGCGCATCCATCTCCTTTCCGAGAGCGAGCTCTTTGGTGAAATGCGCCTCGGCGGAAAGAAAAAGAGCAAACAGAAAGAGGAACCGCTTCTTTTTACCGAGTTGCATTATGGCGATACCGTGGTCCATCGAGATCACGGGCTGGGCATTTATCGCGGTCTCGATACCGTTACTTTTCAAGGAGTGATCAACGACTTCGTCTGCCTCGAATACAAAGACGGCGACAAACTGTACCTGCCGGTCGACAGACTGAACCTGCTTACCAGGTATCAGGGACTCTCCGACAAGGAACCGAAAATTGATAAACTCGGCACGCAAAACTGGAAGACCACCACCACCAAAGTCAAGGAAGAGGTGTGGAAGGTTGCCCAGGAACTACTCGATATCTATGCCAGACGCGAACTTCGCGAAGGTCGCCAGTTTTCCCCGGCCGGTCCGCTTTTCCATGAACTCGAGGAATCTTTTCCCTTTGATGAAACTCCCGGCCAGGATCAATCGATCAGCGATGTAATCGGCGACCTCACCAGCGACCGGCCAATGGACCGGCTGGTCTGCGGAGATGTCGGCTACGGCAAAACGGAAGTCGCCGTACGAGCCGCCTTCAAGGTGGTTGAAGATGGTTACCAGGTCGCTATTCTGGTGCCCACCACCGTCCTTGCCGAACAGCATGCCAAGACATTTTCCGAACGGCTGCAGGGTTTCCCCGTCACTATTGCCTGCCTCAACCGTTTCCGCACTCCGGCGGAGCAGCGAAAAATCCTGAAAGACCTGGCCAAGGGCAACATCGACATCATCATCGGCACCCATCGACTGCTGTCAAAGGATGTTCTCTTTAAAGAACTCGGACTGGTCGTCATCGATGAAGAGCACAGGTTCGGCGTAGCCCACAAAGAAAAGCTGAAAAAACTGCGGGCCGAGGTCGATATCCTTACCCTTACCGCCACCCCGATCCCCCGCACCCTGCAGATGTCCCTGCTGTCGATCCGCGATCTGTCGGTTATTTCCACTCCGCCGATCCACCGCCAGCCGGTGAAAACCTTCGTCGCCCGCTATGACGAACTTGTTATCAAGGAGGCGGTGAGCAAGGAACTGCGGCGTGGCGGCCAGGTGTTTTTCGTCCACAACCGGGTCAGATCGATCCACCGGATGGCTGCCCTCGTTCAACAGCTGGTACCGGAAGCAAACATTGCCGTGGCCCACGGCCAGATGCCGGGCAAGGAACTCGAAGAAATCATGGTTTCCTTTGTCAACAAGAAGATCAACGTGCTGGTCAGCACCACCATTATCGAATCGGGCCTCGATATTCCATCGGCAAACACCATAATCATCAACCGAGCCGATATGCTGGGCCTTGCCGAAATCTATCAGCTGCGGGGGCGGGTTGGCCGGTCCAGCACCCAGTCATTTGCCTACCTTCTGGTCCCATCGCTCGACAGCCTGAGCAAAGATTCCAAAGAAAGGCTCCGCGCCCTGATGGATTGCAACGATCTTGGTGGCGGCTTCAAACTGGCAATGAGCGACCTGCAGATCCGCGGTGGCGGCAATCTCTTAGGGATCAGCCAGAGCGGCAATATCGCAGCCATCGGCTATGACCTCTATCTCGATCTGCTGCAGAAAACCGTGGCCGATCTTAAAGCCGCAGCCACAGAGGACAGCGGGAGCCGCCGCGAAGACCTCGACCCGGAAATCAACCTTCAGCTTTCTGCGTATATTCCGGAAATTTATATCCCGGATGTCAGTCAACGCTACATTACCTATCGCCGAATGGCTGCTTTAGCCACTGCACCGGCGGAAATGCAGACCGATCTGGAGGAAGAGCTCGTCGACCGATACGGCCCGCTGCCGATCGAAACCCTTACTCTTTTCCGGGTGATCGCCCTGAAAAAAAATCTGGCCGCTCTGCGTATCGGCAAACTGGAGCAGGGCCGCGACAGCCTGGTGCTGTCCTTTCTGGATGATACGCCCCTTGCCCCTGAGATGTTGCTCTCTTATCTTGAAAGAGCCGGGGCAAAAAAGCACGGCACAGCGCCGAAGTTGACTCCTGACGGGCGGCTTGTCATCTTCGGCAGGCTGACCTCCACCGAACACGTTTTCGAAACCATTGCAAAAATACTCCATGACCTTGGCAAACTTATCCCGACGGCAGAGTGAAACATCGGCACCTGTCCGGCCCGATTTCACCTGGCAGGAGATCGATGCGGTCTTTTTAGATATGGACGGCACTCTCCTTGACAAACACTACGACGATTATTTCTGGGAGCAGTATGTTCCAGAGACGTACGCCAGACAGAACAGTCTGGACCCGGACGAAGCCCGCAGGCAGTTGCTGGCAATATATCGAAGTGTCGAAAACACCCTGCTGTGGACCGATCTTGATTACTGGTCCGGCCGCCTCAACCTGGATATTGCAGCACTCAAAAGGGAGATCTGTCATCTCGTCAATATCCATCCCCATGTCCTCGATTTTTTCAGCTACATGCATCACATTGGCAAGAAGCTCTATCTCATTACCAACGCCCATCCGAAAGCCCTGCAAGTCAAAATGGACAAGGTGAAGCTCGAGAAGCGGTTTGAGAGGCTGATCTGCTCGCAGGAAGTCGGCGCAGCCAAGGAACAGCCCGAGTTCTGGCAGAAACTGCAGACGCACCTGCCCTACGACAAGACCAGAACCCTGTTTGCCGACGATACCGAAAAAGTTCTTCACTCCGCAGCCGAATATGGCATACACCACCTTATTCATATTGCCAAACCGAGTTCCAGACTTCTCCCCCGCCATTCCCTCCGCTTTCCGTCGATTCTCACTTTTCAGGAACTGATGTTTTAGTATGTCAAAGCTTTTCTCCGGAGTGAATGTGCTCCGAATCTCCCTTGAAAATATGCGGATTTTATATATTATTACTCCATTGATATCTTACATTTCGTCTTCTGTCCGCTAATCTCCAATCCTGTCTGGGAAGACTATGTTTTTAATACGATTTTCCATTGTTATATCGCTTTTCTTCTCTTTTGCCACCGAGGTTCGGAGCAACACCAGGATAATCATTGCCGAAAACGGCGGGGGAAATCTCGGTGAGCATACCTTGCCCGCGGTCACACTGGCAGCAGCCAGAGGGGTCGAATACCTCCAGCTTCACGTGGTCATGACTGCCGATGACCACCTCCTGGTCTTCAGGGAACTGACCCTCGACAGCCTGACCGATGTCGCCGAAGTTTTTCCCGATCACAGAAGGGACGACGGTTCCTTTTATGCAATTGACTTCACCCTTGACGAAATCCGCCAACTGCGTTTGACTCACCCTCTCGACCAGAGCGGAATTCCACCCTTTTTGACAATCCCTACCCTCGAGGAAGAACTCGCTTTGATCCGGCGCCTCGAAACCCTCCTCGAGCGTCCTCTAGGTATAGTCCTCGAAATTCGCCGACCTTGGTTTCATGGCGATCTCGACAAGGACATCAGCAGTGCAACGCTCGACACCCTGCTGAACTTCGGCTATACCGATGCAGCAGATAAACTCTTTGTTCAATGTTTCGACCCGGATGAACTGCAACGCATCCACGGTCAGCTGATGCCGGAACGAAAGATGCGTCTGCCGCTTATCCAGCTGGTCGGCGATAATGAAGGCAAAGAAACCAGACAGAAGATACTTGGCCAGTGGGAGCCCTATAATTACGATTGGTTGTTCACCAATATAGGCTTGCGCATGCTTGCCTCCTATGCGGCCGCGATCGGTCTGCCGACCTCCAGCATCGCCGACGATAAAGGCAATCAGCTGCGTCCTGAATATATTCATGATGTTCATGCCTACGGCATGATTCTCCTGGCTTTCCCGATAAACAATAAGCCGGAGGAACTGCCTGCATTTGCTCCTGATTTCCCCGCGTTGCTCGATTTTTATCTTTACCGGGTCAAAGTCGACGGCCTCTACACCAACGCAGTCCACGAGGTTGTACGGTACCAGGAAGAACGTGCCGAAGAAGAACGGCGAAAAGCCGATCTCCCGCTTTTTTTCTCGGCACAGGGCCTTGCCCGGCCGGCTCCGGTCGATGCGGTACAGACCACGGAATAACAGATATTGCTGGTCTTGCCAATTTGCTTCAGGATGACTACCAATAGTGGGTATCGTTTTTTACCCCCTGAAGTTATATGAAAATTTAATTTGGAGAACTGGAAATGAAAAAATTCACGCTGATTATAATTCCGGTAATTATCCTGGCCCTCTCTTCCTGTGCCAGTGATCAATACACAAAGGGTACGAAGGGCGCCGGAGTCGGTGCTGCCGGCGGGGCTGTCCTTGGACAGGCTATAGGCCGCAATACCGAAGCTACCCTGATCGGCGCCGCAGTCGGTGGCCTGCTCGGCTATATTGTCGGCAACGAGATGGACAAATATGACCGGCAGCAATTGAACCACACCTATGAATTCGCACCTTCCGGCCAGAGCACTTCCTGGGTTAATCCCGACAGCGGCAACAGATACCAGGTCGTTCCACAGCCTGCCTACGCCCCACCCAGCCAACCGGACAGACCCTGCCGAAAAGCAGAAATTCTTGCCACCATCGACGGCAGGACTGAAAAAACCTACACCACCGCCTGCCGCAACAGCGCCGGCCAGTGGGTCTTGCAGAATTAGTCTGTCCGCTTCCTGCATGGATTGGCCTCCTTCACTTGAAGTGAAGGAGGCTTGATCGTCTCTTCTCTTTTTTGAAAACGACCCGAGCCCTTCTCTCATGTCCTCATCGCCAACCGGCCGGTCCAATACTCTGGCCTCATTTGCTCTGGTCCTGGCAATGTTCCTCTGGGCAAGCTCCTTTATTGCCTTGAAGTTTGCTTTTCGCACTTATGATCCCCTGGTGGTCATTTTCGGGCGCATGCTGATTGCCAGTATATGCTTTCTCCTCATCGGCAGGCGAATTACCCAGGCGCTTCACTACCGCAATGGCGATTATAAGCTGATCCTGTTCATGGCACTGTGCGAGCCCTGCCTCTATTTCCTGTTCGAGGCCAAAGCTGTGGAAAACACCACGGCCTCCCAGGCAGGTCTGATCACGGCTATGCTGCCTATCCTGGTGATGATCGCCGCTGCCTTCTTCCTCAAGGAGCGAGTCACACGCCGGTCGGTGACAGGATCGATTGTAGCGGTCTCCGGTGTCTGCTGGCTGACCCTCTTGAGCAGTCCGACAGCCGATGCACCAAACCCTCTTCTTGGCAATTTTCTCGAGTTCCTGGCGATGGTCTGCGCCACCGGATACACCATCGCCCTCAAATCCCTCACCGAACGCTACTCTCCATTTCTTCTCACGGCAATTCAGGCCTTTGCCGGATGTTTCTTCTATTTTCCACTGCTGTTTTTGCCCGGCACAAAAATTCCCGCTGAGTTCCACCTGGGGCCCAGCCTGGCAATTGTCTATCTCGGAGCCGTGATAACCTTGGGCGCCTACGGACTGTATAACTACGGTCTGAAACATGTACCTGCCAACAAAGCCGCCTCCTACGTTAACCTGATTCCGGTGTTTTCGGTAATCATGGGCTGGTTGATTCTCGGCGAAACGTTGAGCACCGGCCAGACTGTCGCCGCAGCGGTCATCATGGGCGGCGTCTATCTGACTCAGAGATAATTGAGAAATCTCTTCTGTCTTCTCTTGCCTCACAGCCGGTGCAAAGACATATTCTGCAGAGAGAACACTCGCTTGGAGATCTCTATGTCGAATCTCTTTTCATCAACCTTGCCCATCTTTCGTGGCGAGGGGACGACCCATCGAAAATTGCATGTAATAATTTCTTTCCATATAAAAATGTTTTGACAAGAATATCATTTTAGATTACTCAAGGTGTGTTGACTGAGCGCTCGTTCATATCATTTGGTAATGCCTCTGACTCTGACCTTTCCCATGTCCGAATTCTGTCCGGGGAAAGGTCTGGGTTCAGATCCCATCTCACCTTTGACAACAAGGATCTCATATTCATGAAAGACGAACTGTATAAGAAGGAATTATGGATTACCATTGTTTTCAGCGCACTGCTGATGCTCTTTGGCCATTTCGCATCGGTTTTCGTCATGTTTCCGTCATTGAAGGGAGGCATGATGTGGGGATTTCCGGTTGAGTACATTGTCCCCATCCTGATGGGCTGGTTCGGCCTGATGGGCGTATGCATAGCCATGGCTCTGGTCTGCAACAAATTTGACGATGACATGGAAGCGTACGCCAAAACCCAGGGCCAGGAAGTAATGTCCGACAAGACGGGAGGAAAGTAACATGAATGAATTTGCGATCACCAATGTCTGGGTCGGCGTTATCGTTGTCGGTATCCTGTTTCTTGTCTGCTATGGCATCGGCTGGTGGGCGAGCAGAATGACCACGAGCGAGGAAGATTTCTATGCAGCCGGCTTCAAGATCGGCCCGGTAACCAACGGCCTGAGCATGGCAGCCACCTGGGCCAGCCTGGCAACCTTTCTGGGAGTTATCGCCCTGATATCGAAGATGCAGGTGCCCTTTGTCTACCTGTGGATTCAATGGGCCATCTCCATTCCTCTTCTGACTCTTCTCTACGGCACCAGCCTCCGCCGGATGAAAGCCTTTACCCCGGCTACTTTCATAAAAGCCCGTTACGGCAAAGGAGCCACCCTGACCATCGTCTTCTGGATGATTCTGATCATGATCATGTACGCCCTCGGTCAGATGATCGGTCTCGGTCAAGCCTTTGAACTGCTGTTCGGCATTCCGTACAACATCGGCCTGGTTGTCGCGGGTGTCGCCACTGTCGGATTTGTGACTCTCGGCGGCATGTACGGCGCCTCCTACAATGCCGCGTTTCAGATGATCATCATGACCATAGCCATGATCGTGCCGATGGGCGCAATCATGAAGAGCATGGGTTCATCCGGCTGGTGGTTCCCGCCCCTGGCGTACGGCGATATGGTCCCGGCCATGCTCAACGTGCTCCCCACCTTCTTTGACATGAAATATGACATTCGCTGGTATTTTGCCCTGATACCGGCCTTTACCCTGGGACCGGTCGCGCTGCCGCATCTGGCGATGCGTGTTTTCACCTCTTCCAGCGTCAAGACTGCCCGATGGGCTGTGGTATGGTTCGTACTTTTCCTCGGCCTTCTGTTTGCCGGCAGCTACGCCAGCGGATTTGCAGGCAACTTTTTCGCCGCGACCACCGGCAATACGATCGCCAAAGCGGATCAGACCCTGCTCATCCTCAATGTGTTTTACAACCCCTTATGGGTCGCAGCCTTCGTCATGGGCGGCGCACTGGCAGCCGGCCTGTCGACGGTTGGCGGCAATCTTATGGCTATCTCCGGTCTTGTGGGTAATGACCTGCTCGGCATCATTGCGCCGAAAATGGAAGCCAGAACCCGTATCCGCTGGGGTTTTGCTGCCTTAGCCATAGGTGGCGTCATCGCCGTTCTGCTGGCCTTTAAACCACCCAAATTTCTGGTTACCAGTATTCTCTGGGCCTTTGGTCTGCTCGCCACTACCGCCACCCCGGGCATTCTCCTTGGGGTATGGTGGAAAGAGGCCAACAAACTTGCCTTGATCCTGTCGGCCAACATCTGCGGGCTGCTCTTTATCGTCATCTCTCCCCATGTCTTCCCCAGTATTGTCGTGGGTAATGGCGCAACGGCAGCTCTTGGGATGTCCGGTGGTCTGGTAACGGTTCCCCTGTCTTTTACTCTCTTTATCTTTCTTTCATTAATCTTCAATCGCATTCCCGCCCTTTCCGGATGGTCTCCCAGCATGGATGACAAAAAGGTCATCGACCGGATTCATGGATGGGGCGATTATGACGATAAACGCTACAATGGCATGGCATTCCCGGTGGTTCTCGCAATAATCTGCATCTTTATCACGATCTGGGGCATGCAACCATGGGCATGACAACATGAAAATAATATAACATGATCAAAGGGGAGATGGAGCATTCCAGCTCCCCTTTTTTTTCGAATCCTCCTCTATTCGGTTAAATACTTGTGAAATTCTCCATACCGAATAAAATGATTGAATTGTCGGTTAATCATCCATCCATCTCCCGTGAGGTTATAATGGGCTACATTCAGCATATGATCCGCATTCTACGATTCGATGAAGCGGTATATCGCGAGGTCATTGCCCATGATAAGCTTTCGCTCGCTTACACGGCGATCAATGTCGGCACCTTTGGCTTGATCTACGGCTTCAGCGCCGTGTATTTCAGCAGATATCTTCTTGAACCCGGAACAAGCGAAACGCTCCCCTTTCACGTCAGAATGACCCTGGTTCTGATGGGTGTATCCGTGGCTTTTCTGATTCATGGCGGCATGGCCTTGTTCGCCTGGGTTTTCTGCAGAGGTTTTGGTGGATCTACCTTGTTTCTCCCGATATACCTGGCCCTTGGGATGTCCTGGATTTCCTTCTGGCCTTTAGCTCCGGCACTTGCCGCACTCCAGGTGAAAGTAACCGGAGGGTTGTATATTCCCCTTCTCGGCGCGGCATCGTTTTTGGCGCTGGCCGTGGTTTTTCATGCCCTGAAATCGGCATCGGGCTTATCCGCTTCCCGCATGCTGCTGGTTCTGGTCGTGATCATCATTTATATCGGCTCTTTCATGTACCTGTGGGTGGGCTAAACCGGAAGCATTCCGTCTCCCGCCCTGCCCTGATGTGACAGGTTCAGTCAATTAACCGGACAATCTATTGAGATCGATCAATACATTCTGGTGGATTCCAGCTGTTTCCGCGTTCTGTCTGGCGATTGTTTTCAGCGGACTTGTCTTTTTCATCAGGTATCGGCTGGAACCTCAGACCCAGACGGTACTCCTGCGTATTATAGAAGATAATCTGGGTTGCATTGCTGCTGCGATTCTGCTCGCCCTCGGCATTCTGATATGGGGTCTCATCGCCATCTTTCGCTGGTATGTCGAGCCCACCCGTAAGATTGCCGAAGAGATGACGATCATTCATTCCGCCAACCCTTCATTCAGAATAGACATCAGTGCCGTAAAGAACATGAACCGTCTGGCGAGCCTGGTGAATGAAAGCGCCGATCGTTATCAATCCCTTAAATCAGACATCGACGACCAAATCCGACAGGCGAGAGAAGCTGTAGAGGAGGAAAGAGACATCCTGTCTTCCATTATTTCGGGCTTTTCCGAGGCGATTATCGTCTGTAATCCTTCCGGAATGATCCTGTTGTTCAATGAAAAGACCAAAGAACTGCTGGGCCACCCGGAAACCATAGGAACCGCGACCTTCCCGCCTGCTTCCATCGGAATCGGCAGGAATATTTGCCGTTACATTAAAAGTTCACAGCTTCAGAGGGCTTTTACCGAACTCACCGAAAAAANCNNTCAAGCAGAAGATAATCNGGGAACCTGTTTTGCAACCCTTGGGCCTGCCGGTCATTTTCTGAAAGTCGAAATCGTACCCATTATCGGTAACCTGAATGACCTGCTCGGCTACATTCTCCGCATCAATACCGTTGTCCAACGGTCCCGGTCGTCGACACCCCCGCCCCAGCCACCCGTCGACCTTGCCCTCAGCCCCATACAGCTGCAAAAAGTGCTCGAAACCGTGCAAAAAAAGGTAATGGAAAAACACGACTTGACACTGCAGCTCACCATGCCCCATCAACCGGCTTGGATATATGCCGATAAGCGGCACCTGACGGCGGCCCTTTCTTTCCTGGCAAGCCGGCTGCGGCAGGTGAACGACTCGTCAGTACTCGAGTGCATTGCAGGGATTGAACAGGATCTTGTCCACCTCGACATTATCTGGGACGGGGTGCCTCTTGCGGAAGATCTTATGGCAGAATGGAACGACCTGAATGTTCCACTGAAAAACGGATCCGGTGCACTGACATTGAGTGACATCCTTATATGGCATGAAGCAGAATGGTGGTCTTCCAAGCACCTGCCATTGCCGGGAAAATCATGTCTGCGCATCTTCATCCCCTCCGCCGAGCCGCCGAAAGAGAGAGCCATCGCCCCCGTCACCCTGCCGACCGGTCGTCCGGAATTCTACGACTTCGAACTTTTTAACCGGCCGGACAGCAGTCCCGATCTGCAGGAGCACATGCTGTCTCAACTTAAATACACGGTCATAGATACCGAAACAACCGGTCTCGATCCCTTTTCGGACGAAATTATTGCAATAGGTGCAGTGCGCATCGTCAACGGACACCTGCTGCGCAATGAAACTTTCGATGTCTTGGTCGATCCTCAGCGGGAGATTCCCGAAAATTCGATCAAATTCCACGGGATCCGGGAGGAAATGCTGCAGGGCCGGCCAACGATCGAAAAAATCTTGCCGCGTCTCTTTCAGTTTGTCGGAAATNCCGTTCTGGTAGGACATAATGTTGCTTTTGATATGCGGATGTTCCAGGTCAAGGAATATATTGCGCCCGTTCGGTTCCTGCAGCCGGTTCTCGACATCATGTTTCTGTCGGCGGTTATTCATCCATCACAGCGCTGCCACAGTCTTGAAGCAATTTCCGCAAGGCTTGGCATCACCATCGCCGGCAGGCATACGGCCCTTGGCGACGCATGTGCAGCAGCCGAGATTCTGTTGAAATTCATCCCGATTCTGGCGAGAAGTAACATCCTGACTTTAAAGGATGCCATTCAGGCATCGAAAAAAACCAAATACGCCAAACTGTCCTATTGAGAGAGTTGTTCTATTGAACCTATTGAAAAATCATGGNCTGCGATAATCGTGCCTTTCATTTTTTATCGGGGATAGCTCCGTTTTCTTTCCTTCCGGAAAAGGAAATTGAAAAAGCCGCCTCGGAATTGACTATGGTTTTTTATCCCCGTGACACCACAATCTTCAACCAGGGTCTGTCAAGGATCGATTCGCTCTACATAATTCAGAACGGGGCAGCCGAACGTTTTTTTGACGAAGGCGATCATATGATCAGCAAGGCATTGATGAGCGAAGGCGATCTGTTCGGCGGCATATCGATGCTGATCAATAATTCCATCTGTATCCGGTCTCTCCGAACCACCGAAGACACCCATTTTTATGTCTGGCCAAAAACAAATTTCCTTGAGGTTTGCAAGCAAAATACCCAGTTCCTCGAGTTTTTCACCGACACCTTTGGAAAGCGCATGCTTGATCGCTCGTATGCCTCCATTGTCGCCAAAACCATCCAGCCAGGCGAGGAAGCCCTGCAGTTTCTCAATCAACCAATCAGCACCATCGTCCAGAGAACATTGGTTTCCTGTCCGACCAAGACGACCATCCGGGCTGCTGCGCAGTTGATGAGCCGACACTCATGCAGCAGTATCCTCATTACTTCGCTCGAGGGAGATTTTGTAGGTATCGTCACCGACAACGATTTACGGCAAAAAGTGGTGGCCAGCGGTCTGGACATCGACAAGCCGGTGGAAACAATCATGTCTTTTCCGCTGCGAACCATTTCGGCACAGGCTTTGATCTTTGAAGCGCTGATGACCATGATGCAGGAGAATTTCAAATACCTGGGGGTCACCGGCCCGGAGAACGTAGTGATCGGTATCATTACCAATAAGGATATTCTCGCCGCCCAAGGTCAGTCGCCGCTGTTCCTCATAGGCGAGATATCGACGGCCGGCGGTATTGAAGCCCTCAGACAGCAATATCAACTCCTCCCCGTGGTTATTCAGGATCTCATAGCCAACGGGGCGAAAGCGCGGAACCTTACTCGTCTGATTACCACCATTTCCGATGCTATTCTCAACAAAATCATAGCCTTTGCCCTGGATAAAACCGGTCCGCCCCCCTGTCCGTTCGCCTTCATGGTGATGGGCAGCGAAGGCCGAAAAGAACAGACCCTGAAAACCGATCAGGACAATGCCATTATTTATGAAGATGTCGTGGGACAATCGGCCGCAGCAGTCCACTCCTATTTTCTCGCTCTGGGGGAGATGATATGTACCTCGCTAAGCGACGTCGGTTTTGACCTTTGCAAGGGCGAAATCATGGCAATGAACCCGAAATGGTGCCAGCCTCTCTCAGTATGGAAGGGGTATTTTCTCTCCTGGATACGACTTGCCGAACCTGAGGATATGCTCAGCTCGGCAATTTTTTTTGATTTTCGATGCGCCCATGGCCAGGATGAGCTGGTGGCGGAACTGCGAAGTTTTTTGCAGCATGCACTGGCCGAGTCGCCGCTGTTTTTCGGCTATATGGCAGTCAATGCGCAGCATTTCAAGCCGCCCATCGGATTTTTCAGAAACTTTATAGTCGAGTCCAGGGGAGAACACCGCGAATCGTTCGACATCAAGAAGGTGATGGTGCCGATAGTTGATTTTGCCAGACTTCATGCCCTCAAGAATGGTTTGTCGGAAACAAATACTCAGGAAAGGCTGCACCAACTGTTTACCCGGAAATTGCTTTCTCGGGATACCTACCATGAGCTGGAACAGGCCTACAGCTTTTTGATGCAATTGCGATTTGCCAGACAACTCAGCGCCATAACGATGGAAAAAACCGCGCCCGATAATTATATCAATCCAAAAAGACTGACCCGTATCGAACAAACCATGCTGAAAGAGATCTTTTCACGCATCGATAACATGCAAAAAGAAATTACTTACGGGCTGTCAAATGAATAACATTGTAAGTCTTCGACAACCCCGGTCTACAGCCGCGGCGGAGTGGCCAGAGTGGTCGTTTTCATTCCGGCAGGAGTGCCGGCGATAAACGTTGCCGGCTGGCGTACAATGCCGGAACCCAGACTCATGAGGTTGTTATAACCGGCAGTCAGTTTTTGAGGGTTCCAGGTCTCGCGGTTTTTACAAACCACCTGTCGGCAGATGCGCCCCTCGGTGAGAATATCGAGGATGAAGTCCATGAATTCGTAATGATAATCCGGCCAGGCGGGATTCTTGTGCTCAGGGCCATCATAGAACCAGATATTCTGCTTATATTCGCCGCCGGCGGTCAATGAGTAGCCAAGGTTTCTATACAATCGCGGNCCTCCGTCCAATGGCGGCAGATGATCGCTGGTTATCAGGATCAGACTGTCCGGATCCATCTCCCTCAGCTTTTGCAGATAGTCGGCAACGGCGCCGGCCCGATAATAGAACTGCTGAATGGCCAGATAGGTCTGGGAATTCTTATCGACGCCGACGATATCGACCATCGGGGGAAACCGGTTCGTATCCGTCTTATGGGGCAGATGGCCGTAAACACCCAGCACATAATTGAGAAAGGGCCGATCTTCGGCAATGAGCTTTTCGACATAGAGGAGGTTTTGAGCAAGAAGATCTCCGTCGTAAATATAATGTTCGGAATCCTCATATTGCAGATAGGTTGGCCGGGTTCCGGCAAAAACCGTGGGATAATTGGTCTCCTCGAAGCCAAGGCTGCGGTAGGCCTTCTCGGAATTGAAGAAATCGGGTTTATATGATTGAGTGGCAATGGTCCGGTAGCCGACATCGCCCAGCAAGCTCGGCAGACAGCGCGTCCGGGTGCCGTCAAGCATGTTGAATTCCGCCGAGGTGTAGAGTTTCAGCGCCGGCACACCGCAGAGGATCTCAAATTCGGCCTGGGCCGTGCCGCCGCCGAAAACGGGCGACGTTGCCACATGCATTTTCCTGCGCAACGCTTCAAACCGGGGTGGTGCTGTCGGGGTCCTGAATTTCAGGGATTTGAATCGCTCAGGGTCAAGAAAGGACTCAAGAACCAGAATATGGATATTGCGGGCATCATGCAATGTACTGCGTAAAAATGTCGGATTCTGGTTGGGATCCTCCACCAGAGGCAACATCGCCAATTCCGCCATGGCTTTATGCTTGGTCGCAGCAAACAGCAACAGGGAGGTTGCCCTGCCGACTCTTGCCGACGTCCAGCTGTCGGACCAGGGTATCACTTTGAGACCCTGACTGTCAGCCGTTTTGAGAAATTGTGTCGGTGAGATGAAAGCAGTGATCGGCACTGCCGCCGTACAAAACAGAAGCAACAGTGGCAAGACCAGTTCCCGAGGCCTGCGTTTCAGCAGGACGACTAAGGCCGCCGCCCAGGCAAACATTCCTCCCCAGACCCCAAGTCGAACCCAGACCGGCGAAACAGTAAGACCCTCCGGCAACAGGAGAAGATCGTCAAGTTTAAAGATGCTGTGCATGAAGATATAATAGAGATCCATGCCCAGATAGAGAACGATGATCGGAACGGCGGCGACCGTAGCGCGCCAGGGGCCCGGTTTCATGAGGTAGAGCAACGAGGCAAAAGCAATCAGCATGAATGGCAATTCATGGTTGAAGGCAGCTGATTTTTCATTTATGCCGCCTGCCAGCCCAAAGGACAGGGAGATGGTTAAAAGGATAAGACTCAGGACGAGAAAGGGCATTAAAGCCGATGCTGCTCTTTTGAGATGGAGTACGATATCGCTCTTTTTGGCAAGAGAAGAAAGACGAAAATATTCTGTAAACATGTATTGGCGTTTTCGACAGGTGAATTCGTCTGATGAAAAAAACGTGAGGTGGTGCAGAATCTACACCATTTGACCGCCTTGAGCCAGCTATTTTAAAGTTATGCCCGAGAAGCTATGCGGAGGAGCGCAGTGCCGCCAGCAGTTTGGCGTGGAGTCCCGGAGTAGCCGCCAATACCGAATAGGGAGGCTGGAGGAGGTTTAAATCTCCCCGTACCGAGGTCACCATCGCGCCGGCCTCCCGGGCGATCAACGCCCCGGCTGCCAGATCCCAGGGCTGGAGAGAAAGTTCCCAGTAGCCTTCGAATCGTCCGGCCGCCACATAGCAGAGGTCAAGAGCCGCCGACCCCAAACGGCGCACACCTTGGGAAAGCTTCGACAACCTGAAGAATTGATCGAAATTATCCTCCGCTGTCTCCCGGATAGAGTAGGGAAAACCGGTGACCAGCAGGGCGCGGGACAACTCCGTCTGCTGCCCGGTCTGTACCAACCTGCCATTCAGCCATGCCCCCCGGCCTCGTTCGGCGGTGAACAACTCGTCCCGCATCGGATCATAGACCGCAGCCAGGGTCAGATGTCCATCCACGGCATAGGCAATCGATACGCAGAAAAAAGGGATGCCGTGCGCATAATTGACCGTGCCGTCCAGAGGATCGATGTACCATTGGTTCCTGCCGTCATCCCTGCCGCCGCGTTCCTCCGCCAGCACTTGATGGCCGGGAAACCTGCGGCTCAACTCATCGACTATGAAAGCTTCCGAACGGNGATCGATTTCTGTGACCAGATCTATTTCTCCCTTGAAATCGATCTGGTGATCCTGCTCATATCCGGCGACGAGAATCGCGCCGGCCTGGCGGGCGAGCCACTCTAAATCTTTAAGTAACGGNGCCGATGCCATAGCACTATCTTCCTCCTTAAGTTGAACGTTGCATGCACAAAACTCCCTATTCCAGGGACAACCGGACGGGAAGCAAAGGACCCAGTATTTCCAGGAGTTGTTCAAACTCGTCATGGAATGCATCATAATGGGCCTCATCCACATNCCTGGTGGCTCCGCTGCCGCCGAGCGGAACGATATCCTCTGTCCATGAGTAGCCCAGACCGGCAAACAGGACTTTGAATTCCTGGTTGAGGCGGAGGCTGGAATTACGGCCCCCCGAGTTTGCCAGGAACCACTGCCGTGGAGAAAACCGCTCGGGATGATGGACGGCATCCAGAATCGCCTCGGATACATCCAGGTCAGAAACCACCCGACCGGTTTGGGGGGTGATGAGATCGAAATTGAAGCCGGCCATGGAGGAGGTAACCACACATGGCAGGTCTGAACGGAAGCATTCGTAGATGCTCCGGCAGGCGTTTTCATGAACTGAAGCCTGCACTCCGATTCGGCACCGGGCGAGTTGTTGCGGTACCTCTTTTCGCAATATGTTAGCCAGAACCGCAACACGGTGTTCGAGCCCCCGTTGCCGCACCTCTCCCGCAAAGGTCTCCACCTGAGACGGACTTCCCCTGCCGATAAAAAGTGCGGTAATGTGGTCGAGCGGCGGGCGGGCAAGCAGGTCCAGCATAAAACTATGCCGCTTCCTGTCCATATCGTCGAAACTTGCGTTGAAAACAATGTCGTATTGCTTTTTTTGACCAAGCGGTACTGTTTCCTCTTCCAAAAAATCCCCATGGGCAAGGCGCGTAATGACGACACCAGCCTGTGTGCCGAGAAAAGCCGCGTCCTCACCTCCCCCGACACCGAACATAATGGGGTCGGCCATTTGCGCAAAAGCACGAAGCCAGGCATGGCGGGCCAAAACACCCCAGGGAGGTTCGACATAGAGAACGTACAAGCGGTTCAGCCGTTGCAACAACCTTCTATCGGCAAAGAGATAGGGGAGGGAAAAAATTCGCAGAATACCCTTTTCGTCCGGCAGGTTAGGCCTCTTCAAAATCTGACAGAAGTGGCGTAGCTTGAATTCCTGTGATTTTTTATGGATTTTGGCCGCGATTCTCTTTTTTTCAGAAATCAGAAGTTCCTTGATTTCAGAGGCATCGCCCATATCCTTTTCAGCCCGGATCAGCCATCGCCACTGATCGGGGAAAGGAAGGAGGGCAAGAAACAGTTGCGCCTGCTGCCGAATGAACAGGGTTTTTCCCTGCAGGGCTATGTTTTCCAGAACGGAGACCCGTTCCTTCAGACCCTGATAAGGCCAGGCCAGACCGGTTTCTTTCTCGAGAAAGGGACGATCCTGAAGAAGAAGATTATACAACGCCTCCCCCACCTCCCGGCGCAGGACGCGATAGACCTCCGGATCAACGCCGTCAAAAAGGCTTCCATTGTCGATCCGATTAAAAAAATGCTTCAGCAGATTCAGTCGTGTCAAAGAGGTAACCATTGTGAAACCTCCAGATGTTTGGCCTGAGTATCAAATAAATAGAATCCCATCCCCGGATGTTGCATCACTCCTTCACAATAACCGCTTCGAGGCGTGGAGCAAGGGAGCAATCCGTCGAAAAGGCCATTAATGTTCCTACTCTCAGGATGTTGTCGTCTGTTGGAGATAGGAGAGCAATCTGGCCAAAAGGGGACGATTATTATCGTCGAGAGCGAGATATTCGACACCGACTTCCTTACTCGGGGTCGAGACCGAACCTGCCACGATGTCCACCTGTTCGCGCACCAGACGAACCGACACGCCGATCACGCAAAGCAAAGATCCGGCAATTATGATTTCTATGGGCCATTGACCGGAAAAGGTCACATCCCGGGGACAACGAAAGGAAAGGCCCCCAAGACTGATATCCCGGATATGGTGCATGCCGTTGGGCTGTATGAGGATTGCTTCCTTATGACCCTTGAGACGAACAGTCTTTCTCCGCTCATCGGAGTTTTTGGTAATCATCATTACTTCTCCTGGCTCGATCTCGGGGACCGTGGCACCGATCCTGCAATCACATTTCTTACCTCCAATTAAAATACTTTTTTATGCCAGGCACTGCAAGGACCAAAAAAGAGCAGCCACAAACATAATCAACCAATTTAACGATATCTGGTTGGCGGAAACATCTTCCATGCTGCTTCGTCTCATAGATCCCGGCCATGCAGATGGGTTACATAAGCACGATCGACCTTCAGAATATGATCCCTCAGCCAGTTGGTAAGAAAGTTCATCAATTCCATTGACAATCCGGCTTTGCCGGATCGCAGGTCCTTCTGGAAAGCCGTGACCGATGCGACCAGATCGCGGTGGGCTTTCTTGTGGGACTCAGCCTGGGGATAGCCGAATTTGTCGAGAATATTCTCTTCGAAGCTGAAATGGAATACCGTGTATTCTGCCAGTCTGGCGAGAACCGCTTCGGCTTCCCGCGCCCCGGCCTGCATTTTCATCGCCCGATGCAGCTGGTTGACAAGACTGACCAGTTCTTTATGCTGGTCGTCGATCTTGTCGATGCCAAGACTCAGTTTTTCCGACCAGGGAAAGAGATCGGCCACAGGCGCCCCGCCCGCAGGCTTACCGGCAGTTTTCCGCTGTCTGCTTTGTGCCACCTTGAAGACACTGATCATTGACTTGAGCTGATTGGCAAGTCCACTGAGTGCTTCCGAGTTCGCTCGCATATTGTCACTTGCCGTGAACATCGATCGCGAGATACTGCTGACCTCGCTGATATCCTGGGCAATAGATGCCGAAACCAGAGAAGTTTGCGCCACGTTTTCATTAACCTCGGCGATCCCCTGGGAGGCCTGATCAACATTCAGTGCCACCTCGGAGGCCCGAGCCGCCTGTTCCACCATGGCCAGGGCAATACGGGTCATTATCTCGTCCACGGCGTCTATCACTCCGGTAATAGCTTCAACCTCGGTGATGGTGTCATGGGTGGACTGCTGAATCCCGTCGATCCGTTCCTTGATTTCCTTGGTCGCTTGCGCGGTCTGGTTGGCAAGACTCTTGATTTCGCCGGCAACTACGGCAAAACCCTTGCCCGCTTCCCCGGCCCGGGCAGCTTCGATGGTAGCGTTAAGGGCCAGCAGATTGGTCTGGTCCGCTATTTCTGTTATAACTTCAGTTACCTTACTGATCTGGTCGGCAGCACTGCCGAGATGAGCCATCTTGTCCGAGGCCTTCTTCACCTGCGCCGTAGCCTTGGTGGAAATGACTTTGGCCTCGTCACAGCGACTGGCGACCTCTTCCATCGCCTGTTTCATTTCCGTTGCCGTTCCGGCTACTATGCTGATGTTGGTAGAGGCCTGTTCGCTGGCGGCGGCAACCGAGGCCATCGAGGCATTCATCTCTTCGCTGGCGGCGGCAACCCCTTCCGATTTGCCGCTCAGGTCTTTGGCTTCCTCCTGCATCTGTTCACTTGCTCTCAGAACTTCCAGAGCGGAACTGCTTACCGTTTCGGAATTGCCGTTGATCTCGACGATGATATTGTTCAGCCTTTCGACAAAAGAATCAAACCAGCCGGCCAGAACGCCTATCTCATCGGGTCGTTTGGCATTCAACCGCTTGGTGAGATCGCCTTCCCCTTCGGCAGCATCCTTCAAGCCATCGATAACCTTGTTGATCGGGGTGATCACCATGAATTTCAGAAGGATTACGACCAGAACCAGGATAGCCAGACAGCAACCGGTGCCAATGGCAATGACCACTCTTGTTGTGCCTGAATTGACTTCAGCTATCGACTTTTCCAGGATTTTGCCGGTCTCCTCTCCTGCCGAGAGGCTATCGGCGCTGACCTGGATCAGATTGCCGTTGATCTGGCCGATTACCTTGGCAGATTCTTCCGCCATGACGTTCTTGATGCTCGAATCGTTGTTCTGCTGCAGAGTCTGGAACCGAGCGGCCAAGGCGTCGATTTCTTGAGCAACCATGGTCTTGTCGATGCAGACTACCAGTTTGCCGATAACCAGACCGTAGTATTCAATACTTTCTTCATGGATTAAAACCCCGGGATCCTGACGGGCGGCGTCAAGCATTTTTTCCGTATCCTCTTCCCCCTTGCCCTTCTTCAGGTAGGAAATAACCAGATCGTCAACGACGTTGACATAGCCCGGCAGCAGCTTGTCTTTATTATCGAAAAACAAGGCAAATACAATCTCTTCGGTCTTTGATGCCGCCCGGCTGTATTCGATCAGATCATCGCTCTGTTTCGACATGATGGCATCCGGCGAAATAGAGGCAAGCAATGCTCCAACCCCCTTGGCATTGCCATAGAGCATTTTCTCCATCGCCTGCCGGATGTTCGTCTCTTCCTGTTTCAACGATTTCTCGGTGGCCGTCGAGAGGTTTGCGGCAGCCTGGTCGCCCATCTGAGTGAGCGCAAGACGCACGTCCCCCTCCAACTTGCCGAATTTTTGTTTGGCCCGATCGTTGGAGTCGGCGAGATTTCCAGTCACGATTTCGGTCATCCGGCTAAGAAGTCCGTTTTGCTTGTTAAGAATGAAAAAACATAAAACGGTAAAAGCAATGACCAGAATTGCGGCAAGAGAGATGATCATTTTCAGGATAAGGCTTCTGTCGACAATTCTCAGCATAATTTCCTCTCATTCATTGATTTGGCCCCGGGGCCGGGCCATGCACGGTTGCCGCAATACAGCTAGAGCAAAAGCATAAATGCGCCCCTTCTGCAACAAGTCATCTGTAAGGTACTAAATCGAAATATAACCCACTTTCATTTGTATCGAAAAAACAATCATCTTGTCAAACCGCAGGGGCGAGAAAAGAAAGTTGATGCGGAATAAAACGCAGCGCAAACTTGCCGAGCCCGGATTGCGGCGTTAAAATCCACTGGCAGCCAGCCGTCATTGTCAATTTTTCCACTTGGGAGTAAAGACATTTTATGGTATGGCTGACAACACCTGACCTGGATTTCTTCAGTGTCCTCTTGAAGACAAATCCCATCATTCTCTTTTTTTCCATAAAAACCATCATGCTTCACGGAATTCCTTATTTTCTGTTGTTCTGGATTGTTCTTGGTCCCTTCACCGGTTTCACCTTCGCAACCGGCAGCGATGGGCAGGCAAAATCCACCGGCATCTCAAGCGAGACACCGATTCCCAAGAGGTTCATCGCAAAAGGCCCTGAAATCGTCGACAAAAAGCTCAACGCGCCGGTTTTTTTCAAGGCCATAGGCTATTCACCCTACCTTCCCAACGAAACCCCCCTTCTGGGTGCCCCCCCCGGCGACGATGATCGATATGAAGAACATCTTGGCCTGATGAGAAACATGGGGGTCAACTATCTCCATGTCTTTCCCATGAAAATGCCGCCAAAGTTCTTCACCGCTCTGGATAAGACCGATATGGTCTATGGGCAGGATATCTGGATCTGGGCCTATGAGGAGGATTTTCTCGCGGAACCCTTTCTCGCCAAGACCATGGAGGACATCAAAGCCGCCATCGATCATGTGTACCGCGTGGGGAGGCCTGACCGGCTGGTTCTCTTTTCCATCGGCGATGAACTGCAGCCCGATTCTGTGGTTCGGACCGACACCCGCCATCCTGAGGTGCGCAGTTATAAAGGGAAGCATCTGGAAGTAACCGACAGGACGCCAACCGAGATCGCTCTCGCCCGGCTGATCGACGGGGCGATGGAGTACGAACTCAGCCGCTATGGCCAGAGGCACCTCTATTGCCACACCAGCTGGACCCACATCGGCCCCATCGCCGATCGGCCCGATCTCGAAGTACCGAAGGAGAATGCCCTGACTCCCGATCTCGGCGACCTGGTCTGCCTCAACGTCTATACCTATGCCAAAGGGGTGCGCACTTCACCGCCGGGTTCGGTAACCGGCACCAGCTATCAAGGTTATCTCGAAGAACTGGCAGCGCAGACTGACAAGCCGATTTTTGTGACCCAGGTGGGATTGTCTACTTCACCCTTCGAGCCGAAGCCCTGGGTCCCGGGTTTCGGCGGTCATAAGGTGGAAGACGTGCCGGAAGCTTTTACCGCAATCTGGCAGGACATCCGCAGCGCCCAAGGCAAAGAAAAATTTTGCGGCATTTCCTTTTTTGAACTGCATGACGAGTGGTGGAAGAGTGGCGAAGATCCCACCGATTCAACCCGCCATGAAAGGGAAGATCCGGAAGAATGGTTCGGCCTCTATGAGGTTGGTGCGGATCACCGGCTGGTCCCCAAGGGAAAGATACCGGAGACTCTCCGCAATCTCTACACTATGCCGTGACAATGCCCGGGAACGCTGTTTAAAATGGATTGATCGAAGATATGCATCCACTTCTGATATCAATACTTCTGCTTTTGTGCAGCAACGTCTTTATGACGTTTGCCTGGTATGCCCATCTCAAAGAACTGAACAACAAACCCTGGATCATTGCGGCGTTGATCAGCTGGGGTATCGCCCTTCTCGAGTATTTGCTGCAGGTCCCCGCCAACAGGGTCGGCTATACGGTGCTGAATGTCGGCCAGCTGAAAATTATCCAGGAAGTAATTACCCTCACTGTTTTTGTCCCCTTTTCGGTGATGTACCTGAAAGAGCCGCTGAAGCTCGATTATCTGTGGGCGGGGATGTGTCTTGTCGGGGCGGTTTATTTCATGTTCAGAAGCAAATTTGTTTGACCGGAACACCGCTTGCTCTGTATCGTTGTAGAGGCGGATAATGCCATTTACATATACGATGTATTCACTTCAAATCTGAACAATCCATAATTCGCTTATTGTCTTCATGTTCCACAACAAAATTTTCCCCTCCGGTTTCCTTTCGGCATCCCTCCTCATTGTCGTATCTTTCCTGCTGTTCGGTTGTACATCGACCAAAGAAAAGGAAATGCTTTTGCAAAACGCAGAATTGCAGCAAGAAAACAGCCAGTTGGCAACTCAACTGGCCGAACGGAATGCCGTGACGTTCAAACTGCAGATGGAGTTAATCGAGAAACAGGCAGAAATCAACAGGATTAAATCCACCCATGAAGATCTTACCCAGGAGGTCAAGCAGAATAAGTTAAGGAGGCCTACACCGGGCACCAAGGTTGAGGCGGTGACCCACCTGGCTGAAGTGGCCACGGATATCAATGCAGCCAGGGAATTTGCCACTGCCGGTGAGCAGCAGGTTTTTGCCCAGACAGACCGTTTCATCGAAGAGAGCAGGATCGAACTTGAGCGGGGCAATTTCGACAAGGTCCATTCTCTCGCAACCCAGGCGATGGAATTGATCCAGGATATACGGCTCAAGACAGCCCTGAACAGGATGATGAAAAAAAGCACCTCTCCAGACTTCACTGATCCCCTGCCTCTGCAGTTGGCAAAAACAGGCTATATTCGAAAAAGTCCCGGCATGCATGGGAAGATCCTGGCGACACTGGACGCGAAAACACCTGTTGCCGCTACCGGGTATCGAGGAAACTGGATTAAAGTGACTATCTATAACGGGCAGATCGGCTGGATCCATTATTCCTTGCTTGCCGTCCCTGAAACAAATCTCCCGTTCCCCAAGCCGCTCAAATAACCGCTAATCCTTTTAAAGGCTATCCTGGCCGACCGGAGAAGGAACAGGTGATTCGTCGAGGCTTGAAACAATCCGGTTTCGACCGGCGGCTTTTGCCTCATACAAGGCCTTGTCCGCTCTGCCGATCAGGCTGACGCCAGCGTGATCTTGCGAAGTGATTCCCGACACCCCGACACTGATTGTAACGTGCAGCGAAACATCCTCGCAGACAAAAGCATGCCGGTCCACCATTTGCCGGATCCGCTCGGCAATCTGCAGAGCCATGTGAGTGTCTGTTTTACCCAGGACGATAAGGAATTCCTCTCCCCCGTAACGCCCGGCACTATCCAGACCTCGCAAGGTTTCCCTGAAAATCCGGGCAACCTGGATCAGAACTGCATCGCCTGCCTGATGGCCGTGGCTGTCGTTAACCATTTTGAAGTGGTCGATATCGATCATCAGGATGGAAAACTCCGTGGAATATCTGAGGTAGCGCTCAAAATTGCTCGCCACATCCGCCATGATCTTCTTTCGATTGGCAAGTCCGGTGAGAGGATCGGTCAAGGCCAGCTGCTCAAGCTTTACCTGACTCTCCTTTAATCGGCGCACCATTTCGTTGAACATCCCGGTGACGATGCCGAGTTCGTCATTTCGGCGTATATTTACGGAAACATCCAGGTCCCCGCCGGCAACACGTAACACGGCTTTTGTCAGGGCCTTGAGCGGAATAATGAACTGACTGGCCACGATGGTGGCGGCACCTCCGATGATAATGGTAAGGAGGATGGTAATCAGGACAATTTGATTCCGGGCCTGGATCAGGCCGGCGAAGACGTTGTCATGGTTTTCGGCAATGACAAGATCCCAGGGAAGATCGTCAAAAGAGCTGGCGAGACCGACAACCCGCACCTTCCGGTCATTGACAAAGCCCTGAAGATGGAGCTGACTGTTGAGCAGATTCAGCACCTGAGGAGAAGCCACGGCCGTCTCCTTGTGATTTTCCGGCCAGGCTGTGGACAGGATGTGGCGGCCGTTTTTGCCGAGCAGGATCATCACAGCGGCGCCCAGTTCCCTCTCGGTTTTCGGCAGAGAAGCCATGAGCAGCGGCAAAAGCCCCTGCAACCGTACCTCCATGACAAAAAATCCAAGCTGGGTGGAGTTCTGCTCCAACAGAAGTGGAATCCCGATAAGGACCAGAGGCGAAAACTCTTCTTCGATAAAATACGTGTCTCCCGAAAAAAACCTCGACCTGTCAAGCTGACTTTTCCAGTTGTGGGGCAAGACAACCGGGCGGCTCTTGTCGGAAGTATCCGAGGCGGCAATGATCCGCATTTCGTTATCAAGCACCAGCAAGCGCCGATACACCTTGAACTCGTTCCTGACAAGGGTCAGATAGGTGCCGATTTTCCGCAGATGCGACGCCGTCTGTTTTTCGTTCTTCCGATCTTCGCTTTCGATGGCCGTACGATACTTGCTCAAATTCTCACGAACGACAAAGGAATTGGCAAAAACGCGCAGTTCATAATTCCGCTCCTTGAACCAGAGATTGATTTCACGTTCGGCAATACCGACTGAATCGACCAGCTTCTGTTCGATTTTTTCGGTTGTGACCCTGCGGGTCATGTTAAACCAGAACCAGCCCATCCCGAACGACGGTAACAAGGTTACCAGAATAGAAAAAACCAGAATCCGATTACGAACCGACCTGAATTCCTGTTTTTTAAGTTTATTTTCCATAACCTGAGAAAGAAAATATAATGAAGATCCGTTCTGCCAATTGGTAACACTCTTTGAACAAGCCGGAAAAACATTGTTTTTCAAAGTGTAGCAAAGACCCCGCACAAACTCAAGCTGACCTCCCAAGGCTGTTTCCATTCCGGAGGCCAAGGTGATTTATATGCTCCTGTACATATCGCCCACTTGGAGAATTTGTTTAGCCAATGACCTCGTATGATCTTTTGGAGTGGGGTGACAATCCAATATGGACTGAAATGATCGGCGTAATTTTGGCTGAAGACAAACAACAAGGAAGGGGGATTTTACGGTGGCCGGAACCGGTCCGGCCAGCCGCCTTTATCTATTTCTTCTGCAGAGCAGCCTGAATCAGGTCAATTGGAAAGGGAAAGACCACGGTATTGGTGTTTTTCTGGTTTGCCATGTCGCTCAGCGTCTGGAGGTAACGAAGCTGCAGGGCCTGAGGATTTTTCGAAATAATTTCGGCCGCCGCGAGCAATTTTTCCGAAGCCTGAAACTCGCCTTCGGCGTTGATGACCTTGGCCCGCCGTTCACGTTCCGCTTCGGCCTGGCGGGCAATGGCCCGGACCATGTTTTCGTTGAGGTCGACATGTTTGATTTCGACGTTGATTACCTTAATCCCCCAGGCATCTGACCGTTTGTCGATGATGTCCTGGATATCTTTATTCAGCTTTTCCCGTTCCGAAAGCATCTCGTCCAGGTCATGCTGTCCAAGTACCGATCGCAGGGTGGTCTGAGCAAGTTGATTTGTCGCATTGAGGAAATCCTCCACCTGGATTATGGCCCTTTCCGGATCGACAACCCGAAAGTAGAGAACCGCATTGACGCGTACCGTGACATTATCTTTGGAAATCACATCCTGGGGAGGAACATCCATTGTTATAACCCGCAAATCGACACGGAAGGCGCGTTGAATACCAGGCAGAACAATTCTCAGACCCGGCATTTTCACTTCCTGAAATCTGCCGAAATACAGGACTACCAACCGTTCATATTCGGCGACGATTCGGAAAGAAACGGCTACCAGCCCGACCAGCAGAGCCACAAGTGTCATGTATTGCAACAAGGCAGTAGGAATCATCACATATCCTCCTTCAATTTTTCAACCGTGAGAGAGAGGCCGTCTTTGGCCGTAACTTTTACCTTTTCTCCTTTTATCACCTTATCTTTGCATTGAGCCAGCCAGGATTCGCCCGAGAGCCAGATCCTGCCTTCCCCGGTGAAATCGTCAATGGCCTCTCCGGTCATGCCGATCATTGCTTCTGCACCGGTACCGACACTTTTCTTGCGAAGCATAAGAAAACGTCCGATGATGAAGATCAACAACATGGCGGAAGCGGCAGTGGTTGCAACTATAATCGGCAGGGAAATACGCAGTTCCTCATCGTCCATGAGAATGATCGAGCCGATGACAAAAGCGATAATGCCGCCGAAACCGAGGATGCCGAAACTTGGCATAAAGGCCTCGCCGATCATGAGCAGGATACCGAGAAGAATAAGTGCCAGGCCGCTGTAATTGACGGGCAGCNCCTGGAAGGCATACAGGGCGAGCAGCAACGATATGCTGCCGGCTACGCCGGGCAGAAAAAGACCGGGATTGCCGAGTTCGTACATCAAGCCAAATATTCCCAATAAANCGAGAAGATAAGCGATATTGGGATCGGTGACGACTGACAACAGTTTGGTTCGCCATGTTTGTTCGATAGGTGTCACGGTCAGATCCCTGGTGTCAAGCCGTTTTACCCCCGAATCCATGCGAACCTCCCGGCCATCGGCCTGACTGAGGAGATCGGCAAGGTCGGTGGCGACAATATCGATCACATCTATGGCCAGCGCCTCCCCGGCGGAAAGACTGACCGACTCCCGGACCGCTTTGACGGCCCAGTCCGAATTCCGTCCATGCCGGTCGGCCAGGGCCTTGATATAGGCCGAGGCGTCGTTGATTATCTTGCGCTCCATGGCGTCCGCCGGCATATCATCTTTTTGCTGCCGGTCTTTCTTCTCTTCGTTTTTGCCGGGATCGGAGGGGGCTCCGCCGACCCGAACCGGAGTGGCGGCACCGAGATTGGTGNCCGGCGCCATCGCCGCGACATGGCTGGCATAGAGAATATAGGTACCGGCACTGGCGGCCCGTGCACCATCAGGGGCGACATAGGTAATGACAGGGATGGGGGAGGCAAGTATGGCCCGAATGATATCACGCATGGAATGGTCGAGACCGCCAGGCGTATCGAGACGGATAATAACGACAGCGGCGCCGAGTTTTTCCGATTTTTTCAAACCATTCTGCAGATAGTCGCTTATCGCAGGCCCAATGGCGCCTTTTACCTCAAGAAGGGTGGCCCCGCGGACCTGTGCAGCTGTACACGACGGCCAGGCCAGAAGAAGAGTGAGGAGCAGGCCAGACGCAAGAAGAGAAATGATGAACAGTGAACACCTGTACAGGTGCTCTTCGATACGATATCGCATCAGACACCTCCGCCGGCAGGTTTTTAGCTACACCTATATGATAACACATAAGCCGACAGTGACTACAGTAAAAACTGAAGAGCCTTGCCTGAACCGGAGCCCGCTGTCCAGGCGAAAAAGAAAAGGCGGCGCTTGCATATCCTCCTTTTACTGATGTACCATTGAAGCAAGAGACAGCAATTGTGCGAGGTCCGCGGGCTTTTCTGCAAAATGCCTCGCCCGAAAANCCGACGATCTCAGGTCCTAGCCATGGATGCGATTCCCCTTCTGAATGTCGATGCGCATGACGCATACCTCAATAGAGAATTGAGCTGGCTCGCCTTTGCCCGCCGGGTCCTCGAAATTGCCGAGGATGAAACGCAGCCGCTGCTCGAGCGCGTCAAATTTGCCGGCATCATGGGGATGATCTTTGACGAGTTCGTCATGAAAAGGCTGGGCGGACTGCATCGCAAGCTCAAAACCCAGCCGGAAAGTACCGGTTGTGACGGCCGCAGGCCGGCTGAAGAACTCTATCTGTGCCGTGAGGAGCTTCAGCGGCAGATGAGAATTCTCAATGACCTGTTCGAGGATGTCCTGCGTCCCGCCCTGAGCCGGGAGGGGATCTTCCTGCGGTCTTATGACTCGCTCATCGACGAGGATAAGACCTTTTTACAAAAGTACTTTGAAGAATCGGTGCTGCCGATTCTCACCCCGCTGGCCGTTGACGCCGCCCATCCCTTCCCGTTCATCAGCAACCTCAGCCTCAATCTTGCCGTTGTCATCACCAAGGCGGACGGCCGCCACCGTTTCGTTCGGCTGAAGGTCCCGGCCAACCGCAGGCGGTGGGTATCCTTGCCGGAGAATCGAGGTTTTGTCCGCCTTGAGGAAATCATTGCCAACAATCTGCAGCTCCTTTTCCCCGGCGCCCCATCGATTGCCGCCTCCTGTTTCCGCGTCACCCGCGGCGCGAAAGACAACCCCTGGGATCGGGCTCGGCTTGACGACCATCCCGACGAGGAACTTGAACCGGGCAGCATCATCGACATGGTGACAGCAGAGTTGAACTATCGGAAATTTGCCGGGATCGTCCGTCTGGAGGTGAGCGAATCGTTTCCCGGCGAGCTCCTCGACTGGCTGATCGAAAAGCTCGATATCGGTGTTTCTCAGGTAATGAAGATTCGGGGAATGCTCAACTACGGCGATCTGCTCGAGCTCAAGATCGAAGGCCGCAACGACCTGCGCGATGGCCCGCACGTTCCTGTCCACCATGCCCGGCTGAAAAATATTCATCCCCAGGACAGTGAGGCTTTCTTTGCTGAAATCAAGAAAAAGGATGTTCTCATCCACCTGCCATACCATGATTTCGACTCCTCTGTCCTGAGACTGCTGCAGCATGCCGCTGCCGACCCGAAAGTTCTGGCAATCAAGTTAACCATATACCGGACCTCCACCCAGTCACCCATAGTCAAAGCCCTGCTGGAAGCATCCCAGCGCGGCAAACAGGTTGCCGTTCTCGTCGAAATAACCGCCCGGTTCGATGAGGCACCCAATATCGCCTGGGGCAAAAAACTGGAGCAGGGAGGCGCCCATGTCGTATACGGCGTTGAACGGCTGAAAACCCATGTCAAGCTGGCGATGATTGTTCGTGAGGAAAGCGACGGTATCAGGCGATACGTCCATTTCGGCACCGGCAACTACCACACCGGTACGGCCCGTCTCTACGGTGATCTGGGAATTCTCAGCTCCAACCGGCAGCTCGGCGAGGACGTCGGCCGATTGTTCAACGAGTTGACCGGAGCCATCGCCCCGCAGGGATACAGTCTGCTTTTTGTTGCTCCCCACAACATGCGCGAACGGTTTACCGCACTCATCCGCCAGGAAGCAGCCAATTGCAAGGCCGGGAAACCTGCCGGAATCAGGGCCAAACTGAACCAGCTGCAGGACTGCGACATCATCAGGGAACTCTACCTGGCAAGCCGGGCCGGAGTACCGATTTCGTTGAATGTCCGTGGGCTTTGCAGTCTGCGCGCCGGAGTGCCCGGACTTTCCGAGACCATCCGGGTATTCAGCATTATCGGCCGCTTCCTGGAACATAGCCGGATCTATCGTTTTGAAAACAACGGCGATCCGATCTTCCTTATCGGTTCCTCGGACTGGATGAAGCGTAATCTTGACCGGCGAATCGAAACGATTGTCCCCGTCTTCAACACCGAGATACAAGCGGAGCTGGAAGAGATACTTTCCGTGTATGAAAGGGACAACACCTTCTCCTGGGACATGCTGCCGGATGGCAGCTATGTGCGCAGAAAACCGGCGCCGGGCGAGGAGCCATTGTCTGCCCAGCGTCACTTCACCTCATTTACCCGCTGATGGAAAGATTGACTGGAATCCCAGAGGAAAAATCAAACCGCCTTCCGGGCATCATTACCGCAGAACTTTGTGTAGAGTCCCGAGCAGATCGCCGACGGCATAGGGTTTCATGAGAAAATCGTCGACTCCGGCTTCCCGGGCATTGCTCTCGTTAATCAACTCACTGAAGCCGGTGCAGAGAATAACCGGAAGATCCGGGCGGATGGCTTTGATTTCCCTGGCAAGTTCCTTGCCGGTCAGGTGTGGCATGGTCATGTCGGTTATAAGGAGATCGAAACCATCCGGATTTGCCTTGAAGGCCGCCAGCGCCTCCCGACTGCCGGTCATGACGCTCACCTTGTAACCGAAGGGTTCGAGCATTTCGGCTCCGAGTTGGGCAATGGTCTGCTCATCGTCGACAAAGAGAATACGTTCGCTGCCGGGCGGAAAGACCTCGGCCGTCGGAGCTTTTGACGAGACCCCTCCTTCTATACGTGGAAGGAAGACCTTGAAGGTCGTCCCGGCCCCCGGCGAACTGGAAACGGTAACCGCCCCGCCATGTCCTTTGACAATCCCCCGGACAACCGATAATCCCAATCCTGTCCCTGCCCCGACTTCTTTGGTGGTGAAATATGGATCGAATATCCGTTCGAGCAGCTCCCCCTCCATCCCGTGGCCGGTATCGCTCACGGAAAGACATACATATCCACCCGGTTCCAAGTCCAAATGACGAGAAGCAAGAACAGCATCTACGTCAAACTCCGTAACACCTATGCCGAGAATCCCCCCCTCGCCCCCCATTGCGTGGGCCGCGTTGGTGCAGAGGTTCATTAGAACCTGATGTATTTCGGTGGGATCCATCAACACCAATGCCGGCCTGGAGGGAACCTTGATGTCGGACAGAATCTCGATCGTCGTCGGCAGCAACGGCCGCAGGAGCTTCATGGCTTCCTTGATGAAAACGGCAAACTCCACCGGTCGCTTTTCATGCTCGCTGCTCCGGCTGAAGGCGAGAATCTGTCTGACCAGGTCAGTGGCCCGGGCGCCTGCATCCAATACCCGCTGCAGGTGATCCCGAACCGGATTCGGATCGGGAAGCTTCAACATGGCTATTTCGGTAAAACCGAGAATAATGGCAAGAATATTATTGAAGTCATGGGCTATCCCGCCTGCCAGGGTGCCGATCGCCTCCATTTTCTGGGCCTGTCGCAATTCTCTTTCCAGCCTCAATTCAACCGTTATATCCCTCGATACCACTGCATAATTGATGATGCTGCCGTAACTATCGCGAACCGGTGTGTCGGTAGCCTCGACATGAAACAAGGAACCGTCTTTCTTCCGGTTGACGATTCTACCGGACCATACTTCGCCTGCTTTCAAGGTTGCATTGATCTTTCGATAAAAATCCTGACCATGGGCGTCGCTTTTCAAGAGCCGTGTATGCTTGCCGACAATCTCACTTCTGCCGTAACCGGTCATTTTTTCAAAAGCCGGGTTGACATATTGGATAATCCAGCGGGGATCGGTGATAAATATCGCCTCCGCAGCCTGCTCTACGGCCGTGGCCAGGCGGATACGTTCATCATTAATGGATTTTTCTTCCGTAATATCCCTGAAATATACCGAGACGCCGCCATCCTCGGCGGGATAAGCCTTCAGAGCAATCCATTTGCCCGGCCCCGAGTCGGGGGCTTCATGCCAATACTGCAGATCACCGCCCGTTCCTCTGACCATCACCTGACGATACAGCTGTTCCACCGCGGTGCCGGCCATAAACGGGAATATTTCCCAGTAATTTCGGCCAAGGAGGGTTTTTCGGTCATGGCCCAGCGTCTTTTCCGCCTCGGTGTTCACGTAGGTGAAGCGAAAATGCCGGTCAAAGGCGATGAACCCATCGGTGATGCTCTCAAGAATCGTTATGGTCTGCCGGTGCGCCTGCTCCATTTCCCGCACCGACCGACGCCGTTCCACCATCCGGGCCAGGAGCAGGACGATAATGACCACCAGCCCTCCGACAATTGCCACTCCTGCCCAGATCACCCGGCCATGGATATCCATCAGTGAGATCGGCTGGTTTATTATTATCGAACCCTCCGGGAGCTTGTCACGGGCGATGCCAAACCGTTTCAACTGGTTATAATCGAACATGAATCGATTCGGACTTCTGGTGATGACCGGAAGTGTTTCGATCGGTTGGCCATCAAGGATTTGCGTGGCGAGTTCCGCCGCTATCTTTCCCTGGTCCCAGCCGCTGGTCAGCATTCCGCCGACGATCCCCTTGCCCAGGTAAAAGTCCCAGACTCCGTATATTGGAATCCGGGCCACCCGGGAAATCATGCCGATGCTTCTGTTATAGTCGAAAACCGTGCCGCTGCTGTCCCTGTTGAAGGTCATCAGCAGAACCAGGTTTCCTTCATCGAGGGCCTGAACAGCGGTCTGCAGTTCAGCCATTGTCACGTCTTCGATGAACTCTATCCGGACCTGTTCCGCAAATTCCGGAAGAAGGGTGTCGAGAATCCGCCGGTTGGCCCGCCCGGTTGTGGTGCGGTCATTGATCACCACGATTTTCGAAGTGTGCGGATGGAGCCGCAAGGCTGTCCGGAGGGTGGTCGAGATATCGAAGGCCTCGACTACGCCGGTGAACAGGTTACGGTTGGCGGCGATCTGTCGATCGTCAATGTAATTGACCCCGCAGAAGACTATCGGGACATTTCTGAAAAGAGAATTGCTGTTGTTGTAGACAAAATTGAATGCGTCATCATCACTGCAGATGATGCAGGAAAATGGCATAGGTCCGTATTTTTTTTCCAGGAACGCGCGGAAATAGGCAAATCCGCCATCCCCGCCAAATCTCTTGGTGTCCATATATTCGGTATGTACCTCAACCTCGTCCTGACGGGCCTGGAGGACCGACATGATGCCCTCATCCTCTTTGTCGGTCCATTCAAGACCTTTGTTGTAGGAATGCAGAACAAGGATATGTCTCTTCTCCCGGCAGAACGCATTCTCATCAAAAAAGATGTTGGAAAGCAGACAGATAGACACTAATCCGAGAACCCGCAACAATTGCATCACTGTTCGGATATGCAGTGGTATTCTCCTGTCTTGCAAAGTTGATGGCCTCATAAAAAGTCAAACGCTCATCGATGACGTGATGGGCCCGGCCATTTCCACTCAAGCTCTTCGTCGAACTCTGCACATGAAACTCCTGCTGGTGGAGGTCCCGGTGATTGTGCTTCGTTTATCGTCTTCAGTGAGAACGTTGAGGTTGCTGCGGGCATCATATTCGCCCCAGCCCCAGGCTATGCACACCGTGCCGGCCCTGACCAAAGGGGAGATCCTGGCCTTCATCTCGATAGCTCCTTTCGGGGTTTCGACCCGTATTTCATCACCATCGGCAATGATTTTCAGGCGTGCATCGTCGGGGTGAATGTCAACGATACAGCCCGCTCCGTCTTTCAGCAATGATGGAATTGTCCGAAACTGGGTATTGGTGAAGCGAATATCCCGGCTGCCGCTCATCCCCAGCATGGGATATTCGTCACTGCAGTCGGCAAAGCCGATCGAACTGTCACCGGGTCCGTCCTGGAAGGGCACTGCCGCAAAGCCGGCCTGAGCCAGCCGTGGCGAATAAAACTCCACCTTGCCTGACGGGGTATCAAAGCCCTTCCCTTTGTATTTTTCGTAGCTGTGGGCTCCAAGGCGAAAGCCCGGTTCATTTTCAAGCAGTTCTTTAACCGTGATGCCGGTGGGCTCCAGTTGATAGTCGATAGCCTCTTCGACGCTCGTCCAAGGGAATTCCGCCGCGAAGCCGAGCTTTCGGCCCAGTTCGAATACGATTTTCCAATCCGGCCAGGAAGAGCCGACAGGCGGTATAACCCCTCGCTGAAGAAAGATCGGGTTGTTGCGGATGGAGGAGCGGTTGAGCTGGGTTTTCTCAAAGCAGCTTGAGGCCGGCAGGATCACATCGGCGAGCTTTGCCGTCTCAGTCATGAACATGTCTATGACAACCAGGGTTTCGAGCCGCGCAAATGCTTTTCTTGCCCTGTTGGCGTCAGCCATGGTGATCACCGGATTGCCGGACTGTACAACCACCATGTTCAAGGGATAGGGCGACCGGTCGAGGATGGCATCGATCACACAGCCCTGGACTTGATTGCCCCAGGTGTCGCTGAAGGAGTTAAAGAGAGGGTATTCATGAGTTATGGGAAGAGCCCCGTGAAGTCGTTCCCGCATCTGGATGTTTCTGACCGGAACCGGCTTCGGCAGGGCGTCTCCTCCAGGTTTGTCCAGGTTGCCGGTAAGAGCTCGCAGCATGGCAATAGCCCTGGTCGATTGAAACACCTCCCGATGCATATCCAGGCCATTGCCGTCGATGATCGAGGCCGGCTTGGCGGTGGCATAGATATGGGAGACCAGCCTGATCTGTTCGGCGGTCAGCCACAATTGCTCACTGACAGCCCTCGGCGAATATTGGGCAGCTGTTTTTTTGAGTTCTGCAAAACCGACGGTGTACCGATCGACAAAGTCGCTCTCGTAGAGTTTTTCCGAAATAATTACGTGGATCATCGCCATGGCCAGCAGACCGTCGTGGCCGGGTTTGATCTGCAGCCAAAGATCGGCCCTGTTGGCGAGGGCGGTTCGAACGGGATCGATGACTATGATTTTCGCGCCGTTTTTCATGGCGTGGCGGATATCTTCGGCGGCCGAAAGAGATGAATTGTCGACATTTTTTCCCCACACAATGATACAGTTGGCTTGCCTGGGTTCGGGGAAGGCCATGGAACCGTAGGTATAGGACTGAGCCATATCCCGGGCGACACTGCAACTGGAACCGTTGCCGATGGTGTTGGGAGAGCCGAACAGGTTCATCAGCCGGTTGGCATAATCCCAGGGAGNGCCCCAATCGGCGGCCATACCGCGGAGCCAGGCAACAGATTGTGCGCCGGCTTGTTCTTTATGATCGATGAATTTTTGAGCCACCAGGGCTATGGCCTCTTCCCAGGTGCTCTCTCTGAAATCTGCACCGTTCGATGTCCTGATCAAGGGTGTGGTAAGCCTTCCGGGCGAAGTGACAATATCGGCAGCGGCTGCCAGTCTGGCGCAGGAAAGCCTGTTTGCCGGAGCGACAAGAGACTTACGCCGAGCCCGGACCAGAGTATGGCCGGCCACTTCAACCTCCACCGGACAACAGGAGGAACATAAACTGCAGACAGTATCCTTTTTCATACCACCCCTTCTGACTGATGGGTGAAACTACCTTTCGGGGGGAGAGCTGAAGATGCAATCGAGGGTACTGAATATATTCCTGAATCAACCTATCACCCCAATGGTGCTTAGTCAAACTAAAAACTTCTTTCCTGTCGTCCTGTCGGCAGGACGTCTCTGAGCGATCGATTCCTCTGCAAACACGACTCCGTCAACCTAATAACCGACAGATCTTCAAGGAGAATGACCTCCGCTTGCCTGCTCACATGCCTTTGACTTCCTGCCTGGTTTCCTGTAAACTTGAATAAACGGCAGCGGGGACCGACGTGATAAACCTTCTGTGGCCGAGGAAATCTCATCATACCGGTCCTGCCAATGGGAGAATAGACTTGCATGAAAACATTGCGAGAACTGCTGGATCATCCCGAATTCATGGTGATCCTTTTCCTCTTCTGCACAGCCTTGTTCGGCTGGCCATTTATCAGTATTGCCGGTCTCTCTTCGCCTGAGTCCATGTTTATTTATCTGTTCTTCGTCTGGGGAGCAGTCATCGTTTTACTCTTTTTTATTTCCAGGTCGCACGACAGCACTCCCTCCGACAAAGACCGGGGGAGCGAGAACTGATGTTCAGTCAATGGACGATAATAGCGGTTTTCTTCAGCTACCTGGCTGTTCTCTTCATTGTCGCCCTCTGGGTCGAACGAAAAACGAAGTCCGGGGTGAATATCGGTAACAATCCTGTTATTTATGCCCTTTCCTTCGGCGTGTACTGCACCACTTGGACCTATTACGGCAGTGTCGGCAAAGCCGCCACCTCCGGCATGCTCTTTTTGACTGTATATCTGGGACCGACCCTGGTCATTCTCACCTGGTGGACTTTGCTCCGTAAGATGATCCGGCTGAAAAACGTCCACCACATCACTTCTATCGCCGATTTCATCTCCGCCCGTTACAACAAATCAAGAGCTGTTGCGGCAATCACGACAGTCATCGCAATTGTCGGTATTCTGCCCTATGTCGCGCTGCAGTTGAAAGCCGTCATCTCGACTTTTCACATCATAACCAGCTCACCGGCTCCCTTTTCAGGTTTTATCGATGTCGGGATGATCATCGTTGGTCTCATGATCGTTTTCACCATCATATTAGGGGTCAGGCGACTCGACCCCACCGAACGCCACCAGGGCATGGTTGTCGCTTTGGTGCTGGAATGCGTGGTAAAGCTCGTCGCCTTCCTCGCTGCCGGGATTTTTGTCACCTATTTCCTGTTCGACGGCTTCGCCGATATTATTGCGCAGACTTCGCAACTCCCGGCACGTTTTGATCATGGAGACGCCGAGACGAGCATGTCCTATTATATGATATGGACGACGTATCTGATTCTATCGATGTCGGCTATGCTGTTTTTACCTAGGCAATTCCATATAGCGGTCATCGAGAATTTCGACGAAAACCATGTTCGGACCGCGATGTGGCTCTTCCCGCTCTACATGTTCCTTATCAACATATTTGTTTTCCCCATCGCCATGGCCGGACTTCTGCTCGGACTGCCGATTTCCGCAGCCGATACCTTCGTGCTGGAATTGCCGATTCAAGCCGGACAGAAATGGCTGTCCCTGCTTGTCTTTCTTGGAGGATTTTCCTCGGCAATCGGAATGGTAATGATAAGTTCGATGACCATGTCGACAATGATCACCAACCATCTGCTGCTCCCCGTCATCGACTGGCTGAAGGGCTTGAAATTCCTCAAACGATATCTTCTGCAGTGCCGTTGGCTGACAGTAGCCGGTTATATCATGATGAGCTACCTGTTCGCCCGGTTTGTCGGCGAACCCTTCATGCTGGTCAATATCGGCATGATTTCCTTTGCCGCGGTTCTCCAGTTCGCACCGGCGATGCTGGGCGGCCTGTTCTGGAAAAAAGGCAATATGTGCGGTGCACTGTCAGGCCTGTCTGCCGGTTTTTTCTTGTGGATCTTTACTCTTTTACTCCCCACCTTTGTCAGATCGGGATGGCTTGACGAAAGCCTGCTGACTGAAGGTCTTTTCGGGATTTCGGCTCTGAAGCCTGAAGAACTCCTCGGCATCTCGGCTTTCGATCCCTTAAGTCATGCCGTCTTCTGGTCAATGACCTGTAACTGCGCGTGTTATGTCCTTTTTTCCCTGCTCTTCCACCGGGAAAAAAAGGAGCAGATGATCTCCGCCGAAGGTTTTGTCGATATCCTGCAGCCAGTCCCCGCCGCACCATCGACCCCCGGCGAATCGTTTATCCCAATTGAGCCGAAAATAAAGGAAATACAGGACCTTGTCGGCCAGTATTTCGGAAAGACAAGAGCGGCTTTGGTTGTTCGGCAATGCCTTCTTGCCATGGGTCTGGCTGAAAAAAAATTAATATCTATAGTCGAATTGATAGAATTTCAGAGTGAGATCGAACGACAATTAGCCGGTTCGATTGGCGCCACGGCAGCGTACCATGCGCTTCGCAACGGTCTTTCTTTTTCTCCTCAGGAGGAGGGAGAACTCTCCAGAACCTATGCCAAAATACTTACAGACCTCAAGCTGGCCCCTCAGGACCTGAAGACCAAGATCGATTTTTACCAGGAACGACACACCCTGCTGACCAGGCAGGCATCCGAGCTTGAAAAAAAGGTGCGGGAGCTGAACAGGGAGATCGAGGAACGGCGTCAGGCGGAGAAGGCGCTGCGGGAAAGTGAAGGAAAATATCATACCCTGGTCGACAATATCAATATAGGCGTCTTCCGGACCTCCAGCGGTCGCGGCCGCATTATCCAGGCCAACCCGGCGATGGCGAAAATTTTCGGCTTTGACTCCCTGGATGAATTCATGAACATTACGGTAATGGATTTCTACCGGAATGGCGAGGACCGGCAGGCTTTTCTCGAAGCGGTACGCCGTAACGGATTTGTCAAAGACCGGGAACTGGCCATGCAGAAAAAAGACGGCNCTCCGATATGGTGTTCGGCCAGCGCCACGGCTACCTTCAATGAAGAGGGCGAGATAGAATGGATCGACGGTGTCCTGGAAGATGTCACCGAACGAAAAAAGCTCGAAGAACAATTACGGCAAGCCCAGAAAATGGAAGCAATCGGCACCCTGGCAGGCGGCATTGCCCACGACTTCAATAACATCCTTACCGCCTTGCTGGGATACGGCAACCTTCTGAAGTTGAAAATCGGCGACGACGCGGTATTGAACAACTATGTCGACCAGATTCTCACTGCTTCGGAAAGAGCCGCAAATCTTACCCGCAGCCTTCTGGCCTTCAGCCGAAAGCAGGTCATCAACCCCAAACCGGTCGATCTCAACGATATCGTCAGAGGCATCGAGAAACTCCTGCGAAGACTTATCGGCGAGGATATCGATTTCAGAACAATCCTTGATGAAAAGAAATTGATCATCATGGCCGACAGCGGCCAGATTGAACAGATCCTGATCAATCTATCGACCAATGCCGGCGATGCCATGCCCGGCGGCGGCATCTTTACAATTCAGACCGACCGGGNCGAACTCAGGGAAAATTCCGCCGGCCTGCCCGAACATCTGATCCCGGGCGAATATGCGTTGATGACCGCTTCCGACACCGGTAAAGGCATGGACGAAAAGACTCGGTCACGGATATTCGAACCGTTTTTCACCACCAAGGAGGTTGGCAAAGGTACCGGTCTCGGCCTGTCGATTGTCTATGGAATCATCAAACAGCACAACGGCGACATTCATGTCTACAGTGAACCGGGCAAAGGCACTGCGTTGAAGATATACTTCCCGCTCATCCCGTCGGATGCAGAAGAGCCCAAACAGGACAGGCAGAAAACACTTTTGGGAGGCAACGAACTGGTGCTTGTTGCCGAGGACAGTCCGGATGTCAGGAAATTGATTGTCACGGTTCTCGAACAGTTTGGCTACACCGTCATTGAGGCGGTCGACGGCGAAGATGCGGTCGCCAAATTCACCGCACAAAGCGACAGCATTCAACTCCTCATTCTCGATGTAGTTATGCCGAAAATGAACGGCAAAGAGGCCTTTGATAGAATGAGGGCAATACGAAAAGACATCAAGGCAATTTTTGCAAGTGGGTATACCGCCGATATTATACAGAGGAAAGGAATTCTCGAAGACGGCGTCGGCTTCTTGCCCAAGCCGGTGCTGCCCCATGTCCTGCTCTCGGTGATAAGGGAGACCCTGGACAATGGCAAGCGGTAAATAATGGTTATGTTCTTGTCATAAACAGCTTTACGTAAATACTTAAAAACACGTGCTTCAATTTCATGGTCATATTGGATGTTAAGAATGTATCTAAAATCTATCCTAAGGTAGCGGCCGTTCAAGATATCTCCTTTACGGTCAAAGAAGGTGAAATCCTCGGCCTGCTGGGACCGAACGGGGCCGGGAAAACAACCACTATCTGCATGATTCTGGGCATCCTGGAGCCTAGCGGCGGCTCCATTGAGATCATGAATGGGATGAACGCGGATGAAGTCCGTCGAAAAATCGGTTTTTCCGCAGTCTACACCCATGTTCCGGCAAACCTGAGCGTTCTGCAGAACCTGAAAATATTTGGCCTGCTGTATGACGTGCCCGATCTCCAGGGGAAAATCGAATCGCTTTTGGAAGAATTCGATCTGACAAAATTCGGAAAAACCAAAACGGGACTCCTTTCCTCAGGAGAACTGGCCAGACTCAACCTGGCCAAGGCCTTGATCAATGAGCCGAAATTGCTGCTTCTCGATGAACCGACCGCATCTCTTGACCCGAGTGTGGCAAAAGATGTCCGGGAAAAAATTCGTAACTATACGAAACGGACCGGAGCGGCAGTCGTCTGGACCTCTCACAACATGAACGAGATTGAAAAAATGTGCTCTCGGGTGCTGTTTCTTTCCCGCGGCCGAATCCTTTTAGCCGGAGATCCAAAGACCCTGCCCGGTCAAAACGGCAAGAATGATCTGGAAGAATTGTTCATCGCGGTCGCTCGGGAGCCTTTGTCGATCAATCACTGAGATGGAACAATCTCTAATGAACCTGAAAAGAATCTATGCCGTGTTCGTTCGCCAGCTCTATCTGCTCGGCAATAATCCGACCAGGATTGCGGGCAATTTCGTCTGGTTGACCATCGCCATAATTCAATGGGGGTTTATCAGCAAGTACCTTGGTTCGCTCGGCAAGGCCAACTTCAATTTCATCACCGTAATTCTCGGCGCTCTCATCTTGTGGGAATTTCTCACCCGTATTCAGCAAGGCATCATGATGGCATTCCTGGAGGATATCTGGTCAAACAATCTGATAAATTTTTTCGCTTCCCCGCTCAGGATTTCCGAATATACCATCGGCATGGTGTCAAGCAGCATTGTCACCGGCCTCCTGGGCTTTCTGATCATGTCGGTCATTGCCGGGCTGGGTTTTGGCTATGATATTTTCATAATCGGCCTGAGTATGATTCCCTTCGTGACGATCCTGTTTCTTTTCGGCATGGCCCTCGGCATTTTTATCTGCGCGATGATCTTTCAACTGGGGCCGACCGCCGAGTGGCTGGGCTGGCCGATACCGATGATTCTTTCACTCATTTCAGGTGTTTACTATCCGATCGACACCCTCCCCGATTTTCTCAAGCTGATCGCCGGACTTTTCCCTCCCGCCTATGTATTCGAAAGCCTCCGCGCCCAGCTTGAGCTGGTCGCGACCATGCAGATGGTTCTTGATAATCTTGCCGTGGGCCTTGCCCTGGCACTTTTCTACCTGTTTCTCTCCTACCGTCTTTTCCTTATGGTGTATCGTCACAGCCTGAGATCGGGCAAACTCGCCCGGTTTAACGCTTCGATATAGATTTTCCTGTTTCAGGTAGTCGATTTTTTTCAATTAAAACCTTCTTTTTTTGACTTCCTTTCAACCTGTATGCTAAAGCAAAGGTTAAAAGTCTCCGGGCAGATACATTCCTTGAGACAGATCGTTTTCTTGTAAAAAATAAGAGGTCGGTATATGGATCATCAAACTTTACTCGGCACAACCTTTGCCTGCGATTGCGGCAGACAGCACACCGTACCCACGGGGGCGATGCACTACAGCAGTGAAGCCTTCGACCACCTCCTGCCGACCGTCGAAGCAATTCCCGGGGTCGCGCACTGCCTTCTCATCGCCGACAGCCGGACGTATGCCGCCGCCGGGCAATTGGTCGAAGAAAAGCTCCGGCATGGCCGGGCGGCAGTGGAGCTCTTCCTCGTTCCCGATTGCGAGGGGGAGTCGCCCGTTGCCGATGACAAGACCAAAGACCTGATTCTCGCCCGGGCTCCGATTACCGATCTTTTCATCGCTGTCGGCAGCGGAGTCATCAACGATCTGGTGAAGTGGGTCGCCTTTCTCCGCCGCAAACCCTACCTCTGTGTAGCCACCGCCGCCTCGATGAACGGCTACGCCTCGGCCAATGTTGCGGCGAGTATCGCTGGGCTGAAAGTCCTCTTCCATGCCGAACCCTGCCTGGCGCTTTTTTCCACTCCTGAAATCCTCCGCGATGCCCCCTTCAACCTTACCGCCTCAGGGCTGGGCGATGTCCTCGCCAAGACCGTCAGCTCCGCCGACTGGAAACTCAACCATTTCCTCTTCAACGATTATTACTGTCGGTTTTCAGTCGATCTGCTGAAAGACCTCGAACCCGTCTACCTGAACAATCCGGTCGGGATCCGGACCCAAGATCCGGCGGCAATGCGAGCCTTGTTCGAGGCCCTCTTTTTTTCAAGCGTGGCGATGACCATCACTGGCACCTCCTCTCCGGCCTCAGGAGGGGAGCATTTAATTTCCCATACCCTCGACATGCTTGCCGCCCGTGACGGCGGCAGGCATGATCTGCACGGCCGACAGGTGGGAGTCGCCTCGATCCTGATGGCTGCCCTCTATGAAAAGGTGCTGGCCATCGAATGTCCGGTGTTCGGCGAGGTGCCTCGCCAGGTCGATGAACACTTCTGGGGGAAGTTAACTCCGGTTGTGGCCAAAGAGTACGAGAAAAAACTCCCCCGCTACCGAAGAGTTGCCGACAGCCTCTCCCGGCCCGGGACCTGGCAGCGGCTGCGAGAACTGCTGCGGACCGATATGGTATCGGCAGCGAAGCTGAAAAACTGCCTGGCCAAGGCCGGAGCGGCCCATCGCATCGGTGATATAGATCACTTCGACGCGCCTCTGACCAGAGACAAGCTGCTGGCGGTGGTCCGTAATGCCAACCAGATGCGAGAACGTTTCACTATCCTCGATCTCGCCATGCTGCTCGGGCTGATCCCCGATGCCTTGGACGATCTTGTCGACGGATGGCTAGGCGGTTGAACAGGCCGGGAGTATGCAATACCCGCAAAGAGGCAGTTTTTTCCAGCCCTTGACGAAGATTTATATCTTGACAGGTATACGGAAAAACCGATAGAAAGAGAGTCCCGGAACAAAAAATCGCCTGGTGCGAGTTGGTTGATAAGAAAATCTAATAAAAAGCTAACGCCCCGCGAATATTTTCCGTGGTAATACGTTGTCCTGTATATTTTTTGAGGAGAAGTTGTCGACTAACAGAAATTAAAAGGAAAACGATGATGAAAAAACTTCTGACCTTGCTGGTGGCCTGTTCCCTGATGACCGGTTTTGCCTGGGCAAGCACTGACTGCAAAAACCGCGGCACCCTTGATGAGATGTATTGCGACGAGAATATGGACCTGGTCGCCGATCCGCCTGCAGACCCGAAGGACTGGAAAGATCCCGGCACCCTTGTTTTCACCTACACCCCGGTAGAAGATCCGGCCGTCTATAAAGACGCCTTCGCGGATTTCCAGGAGTACCTTGAGAAGGCGACAGGGAAGAAGGTTGTTTATTACACTGTCCAATCCAATGCCGCCGAAGTAGAGGCCATGCGCTCCGGACGCTTGCATATCGCCGGCTTTTCCACCGGTCCCACCGGTTTTGCCGTCAATCTGGCCGGCTACGTCCCTATCGCGGTCAAGGGAACCAGCGATGCATTCCAGGGTTACAATCTCATCGTCGTCGTGAAAAAAGATAGCGATATCAAGTCGCTTGAAGACATCAAAGGGAAACGGGTGGCTCACACGTCGGCCTCTTCCAATTCCGGCAACCTTGCCCCCCGGGCAATCTTCCCGCAACACGGGATCGTTCCGGATAAAGACTATACTGTGCTCTACTCCGGCAAACACGATCAGTCGATTCTTGGTGTCGCTCACGGTGACTACGATGCCGCCCCGGTAGCCTCGGACGTTTTCAATCGCATGGCTGAAGCCGGCAGAATCAACGTCGACGAATTCCGCACCGTCTTTACCAGCCCGAGGTTCCCCACTTCCTCCTTCGGCTATGCCCACAACCTTCATCCGGATCTGGTCAAAAAGATCGTTGACGCCTTCTACTCCTACCGTTTCACTCCCGCCATGCAGGAGACCTTTGGCGGTGCCGACCGTTTTTTTCCGGTCACCTATCTTGATGACTGGAAAGTTATCCGCGATATCGCCGAATCGACCGGCAGCTCGTACAACCAGGCCGGCCTGAAAAAAGAAGCGGAACGGGAAGCTGCCGAAGCAGCCAAGAAGAAAAAGTAACAGTACAGTTCCGAAGGACTGGAATCGCCCCCCGCGACGTATTCGGCCGCGGGGGGCGCAACCTTTCCGACCGCCTCTCCCCCGAATCTCGATGAATTGCCACCGTCCCTATGAGCACTGAACCGCAGCAGCAAACAACAAGCCAGCCCCCCAGATCCCTGCGCGTTGACAACCTGGTCAAAGAGTATGTCGCCGGCAAACCCATTCTCAGCAACATCAGTTTCGAGGTTTCGGGGAAAAGCAGCGTGGCGATAATCGGCCCATCCGGAACGGGAAAAAGCACATTGATTCGCTGTGTCAACAAGTTGATTCCTCCCACCTCCGGCGATATCTACGTAAGCGGCGAAAACATTACCAGGCTGCGCGGTGCAGTCTTGCGCCGGGCGCGGCGCAAGATCGGCATGGTCTTCCAGGAATTCAATCTGGTCGAGCGGCTCACCGTGATGGAAAACGTTCTCTGCGGGCGCCTCGGCTATGTTGCTCCCTGGCGGGCCTGGCTTCGCCGCTATCCCCAAAGGGATATCGAGATGGCCTTCACTCTGCTCGAGTCGATCGGACTTATCGATTTCGTCCATCAGCGCGCCGACAGCCTCTCCGGCGGCCAGCGCCAGAGGGTGGGCATTGCCCGGGCGATCATGCAGGAGCCCCACGTCCTCCTCGCCGACGAGCCGACCTCGTCACTTGATCCCAAGACCAGCGTCGAGATCATGGAGCTGCTGGTGTCTCTGACCGAGACCCACCGGATCCCCCTGATCATCAACATTCATGATGTGGAGTTGGCGAAGCGCTTCACAACCAGGATCATCGGCATTGCCCGGGGTGGCATCGTCTTTGACGGACCTCCAGCCGAATTGAGCAACGCCCATCTCAAAGAGATCTACGGCGGGGAGAACTGGCTGCAATGAGCACCGGGGAAACTCGCAGCCACGGCAACCCGTTCAAGGCCAACTGGCTGGTCAGGGCCGGCTGGCTTCTGGCCCTTCTTTATGCCATGTATGCGGCCAATCTCCTCGACATCTCCTTGAGCCGCTTTGTCGATGGTCTTGGTAACGGCGCGAAATTTTTAGGCGAAATGGTTCCACCGAATTTCTCGCGCTGGAAACTGCTGGTCGACAACCTGGTCGAAACCGTCGAAATCGCCATCATCGCTTCGGCCTTCGGGATACTCATCTCCCTGCCGGTCGGCCTGCTTGCCGCCCGCAACCTGATGCCGACGTGGATCACCTGGCCCTTTCGGATTTTTATCGCCCTGTGCCGCTCGTTTCATCCGGTAATCTTTGCAATTCTCTTTGTGAAAGCGGTGGGCTTTGGTCCGCTGGCCGGCATCCTCACCCTGATTTTCGCCTCCATCGGCTTTATCGGCAAGCTCTTTGCCGAGGCCATCGAGGAAATCTCCCTCAAGCCGCTGGAAGCGTTGCGCGCCGCCGGAGCGCCGTTTATGAGCGTGATCATCTACGCAGTGCTGCCGCAGGTGCTCAACCGCTTCATCGGCTTTTCCTCCTACCAGCTCGACGCCAATCTGCGGAATTCAACCATGGTGGGAATCGTCGGGGCGGGTGGGATCGGCGGCACTTTATTCTCCGCTTTCCAGCGTTTTGACTATGATTTCCTCGCGGCGATCCTGATTTCGATCATCGCCCTCGTTATGATCAGCGAGTACATCTCCGTCCAGATCAAGAAGGTTTTCCAATGAGCAAGAGCCAGGCAAAGATATGGCAGCGTTTTACCCTCGCCGAGCGGCTCTCCCGCTTTGCGGTCTTTCTCGGTCTTGCCGTGGCTTTATCATTGTCTCTGCGTACTGTCGAGATTATTCCGGAGTTTCTTTTTGACGCTCCGACCCAAATCGCCGACCTGCTTACCAGGATGTGGCCGATGGATCTCGACTATTACCGCGGCGGCATCCATGCGGCGATGATGGAAACCTTGCATATCGCCAGTCTCGGGACCCTGCTCTCGCTGGTCATGGCTATCCCGGTGGGCATCCTCGGGGCCAACAATATCGTCCGCTTTCCGCTTCTCAACTGGCTTTCCAAACTCATCCTGGTTTCTTCGCGCTCGGTGAACNCCCTGGTCTGGGCTCTGCTCTTTGTCGCCGTCTTCGGCCCCGGAGCCCTGGCCGGCACAATATGCATTGCCTTCCGATCGGTGGGCTTTGTCGGCAAGCTTTTCGCCGAGGCCCTGGAAGAGAGCGATCCCGGCCCGGTCGAGGCCCTTCATGCCGCCGGAGCCCCCTGGGCAAGCGTCTTCCTCAAGGGCTACTGGCCCCAGGTTGCCCCAGCCTTCTGGGCAATCTTCCTCTTCCGCTGGGATATCAATGTCCGGGAGTCGGCGGTGATTGGTCTGGTCGGTGCCGGCGGCCTCGGCATGGTTCTGGATACCGCCCTCAACCTGTTCCACTGGGATCGGGTTTCGGTTATCCTGCTGAGCATTTTCGTGGTGGTGATCATCGCTGAGTTGTTGGTCACCGCCATCAGAAAGCGCATCATCTGACACCCCACAAGGTACTCATCCCACAGCCGGCAACCCTCAAGTCATGTTATCCGTCGCATTGCCCGCCGGTAAAGCGTTTCCGCCTGGTAGGAACTGCGGACAAACGGCCCCGAGGCGACTCCGGCAAATCCCAGAGCATAGGCCTTCTGCTCCAGCTCGGCAAATTCCTCCGGAGGGAGAAATCTCTGCACAGCAAGATGGCTCGCGCTTGGCTGCAGGTACTGGCCCATGGTCAGGATATCGCAGCCGGCGACGAGCAGATCGCGCCAGGTTTCTTCAATCTCCTGAAAAGTTTCGCCAAGGCCGAGCATGATGCCCGATTTGGTCGGGATCTGGGGATGAGTCTTTTTCTTTTTCACCCGGCGGATGAGGGCAAGGGAGCGCCGGTATTCGGCCTGATGCCGAACCTCCGGATAGAGCCGCGCCACCGTTTCGATATTGTGATTGAGGACATGGGGACCGGCATTAAGGATGGTCTGCAGCGCATCCGGGTCACCCTGCAGATCGGGGATTAAAACTTCCACCAGGGTATTCGGCCTGCGTCTGCGGATGGCGGCAATGGTCTCGGCAAAGAGCGAGGCCCCGCCGTCGGCAAGATCGTCCCTTGTAACCGAAGTAACCACCGCATAACGGAGTTCAAGCAGGGCCACCGCCTCGGCCACCCGTTCCGGTTCTTCGGGATCGGGCGGCCCCTCGGGGCGGTGTTCGACCGCACAGAACCGGCAGTTGCGGGTGCAGCGCTCACCGAGAATCATAAACGTTGCGGTGCCCTGGCTATAACATTCGAACTGGTTGGGACACTTGGCCTTTTGGCAGACGGTGGTCAGCTCGTGGCCTTTCAGCAGCCGTCGGATTTTCTCGTACTCCGGCCCGGTCGGCAGAGTGCGCCGGAGCCAGCGGGGTTTTCCGAGTGTAGTCCGATTATTGCACGATGACATCGGCATGATCCTTGTAAAAAAATTCACGGCCAAATATCCGGGAAAGGTGACCGATCAACTCCCTGGTGAGTTCATTGACCGTTACCTCCCGGCCGCACTCATGGCTGAGGGTTGTCATGCTTACTCCGGCAAGTCCGCAGGGGTTGACCCAGGAGAAGGGTTCAAGATCCAGGTTGACATTCAACGCCAGGCCATGAAAGGCAATGCCGTGGCGGATGGCGATGCCGACGCTGCCGAGTTTTTTATTTCCCGCCCAGACTCCGTGATTCCGCGCATCCCTTGCAGCTTCAACGCCGCATGTTGCCGCAAGCCGGATCATCACCTCTTCCAGACAATGCACATAATCGGTCACCGAGAGACCGGCCTCGCGCAGATGGAGAATCGGATAGATGACCAGCTGGCCCCGGCCGTGAAAAGTTATGTCCCCGCCGCGCTCGATATGCACCAGCGGAATATTTTTCTCCCGGAGAAATTCCTCCGCCACCATCAGATTTTCCCGGCCGCCCCGCCTGCCGAGGGTGAAGGTGCTCGGATGCTCGGTTACCAGGAAAACATCGCCTAAGGCCTGTCCGCTTCGTCTCTTTTCGACCAGGCCAAGCTGCAGAGCATAGGCCGCCGCGTAATCAGTCACACCAAGATCGACCAGCGCGGCGGCCATTTTTTCGCTAGCCACGGAGACAGGGGTGTCGTGCGGCAAGGGTCTCGTCCAGCCGCCGCATCTTCGCCCGCATCGGCGCCTGCCTGAGCAGTTCGGGATTTTCTTTTGCCTCCCGGACCACCATTTTCACCACCTCGATGAACTGATCGATATCGTCTTTGCATTCGGTCTCGGTCGGTTCGATCATGATCGCCCCGTGCACCACCAGGGGAAAATAGATGGTCGGCGGATGGTAGCCGCAGTCAATCAGCCGTTTGGCGAAATCGAGGGTGGTGATTTTATCCTCCTGCAGCAGGGCATCGGAAAAGACGCATTCGTGCATGCACGGCCGATCATAGGCAAGCGGCAGGGTTCCTTTGAGTTTTTCCTTAATATAGGCGGCATTCAGTACCGCAAGCATGCTTGCCTTTTTCAGGTTTCCCGCGCCCATGGTGCGGATATAGCTGTAGGCGCGAAGAAGCACCGAGTAGTTGCCGTGGAAGGCATGGACCCGGCCGATCGATTCGGGCCGGTTATACTCCAGGCGATAGGTGTCGCCGTCTTTTACCGCCAGCGGCGTGGGCAGAAAACGGGCCAGCTCTTCAGTCACACAGACCGGCCCCGCCCCCGGTCCACCGCCGCCGTGTGGCGTGGAAAAGGTCTTGTGCAGATTGAGATGCATCACATCGACCCCGCACTTCCTGGCATTGACGATACCCATGACCGCGTTCATATTGGCCCCGTCACCGTACACCAGGCCGCCCTTGCCGTGGACGATCTCGGCTATCTCGCGGATATTGGTCTCAAACAGGCCCAGGGTGTTCGGATTGGTGATCATGATGCCGGCGGTTTCTTCATCCATCACCGCCATGATCGACTGGACATCCATGATGCCGTTCGGCCCGGATTTGATCGGCACCGGTTTGTAGCCGCACAGGGCGGCGCTTGCCGGATTGGTGCCGTGGGCGGTATCGGGAATGAGGATCTTGGTCCGCCTCGAACCCCGACTTTTGTGGCAGGCGGCAAAAATGAGCATGCCGGTGAGTTCGCCGTGAGCGCCCGCCGCCGGCTGCACGGTCACGCCCGGCAGGCCGGTTATGGCCGCCAAGTATTCCTGCAGTTCGTACATGATCCGCAGCGTACCCTGCACCTGCTCATCGGCCAGCATCGGGTGGGCGGCGGCAAGCTCGGGAGTCGACGCCACCTTCTCGTTGATCTTGGGGTTGTATTTCATGGTACAGGAACCTAAAGGGTACATTCCGGTATCGACTCCGAAGTTCCACTGCGAAAGACGGGTGTAATGACGCACCACATCGACCTCGCTGAGATCGGGAAATGCCGGTCCCTCCCCCTGCAGGTCCTGCGGAAACTCAGCCGCCGGAACATCGCTTGCAGGGATGGACATCCCCCGCCGTCCTTTTTTCCCCTTCTCCCAGAGAAGGGGTTCGTTCTGAATTATGCCGCTTGCACCCGGGATATTTGTCATACTCATGGCTTCACCTCACCTGCAACCGTATCCATTATTTCCTTGCTCGTCGTCTCGGTCACGCAGAACAGATATCTTCCGGCATGCTCCGGATAAAATCTGCCGAGATCGAGACCCGCGACAATCTTCTGCTCCAGCAATCGCTCATAAACCGGACGGAAATCGTCTTTAAACTCGACAACAAACTCGTTGAAGGTGGGCGAGTCGAAAACGATTTTAGCCCCGCTTGCTCTGAGCCTGGTCTTGAAATACTCGGCCTTGGCGTAATTGAGCCGGGCCAGCTCGCGCAATCCCGATCCTCCGAGGGAGGCCATGTACATGGTGGCGATCTGGGTACAGATCCCCTGGTTGGAGCAGATGTTCGAAGTGGCTTTTTCCCGCCGGATATGCTGCTCCCGGGTCGAGAGCGTAAGAACGAAGCCGCGCTTGCCGTCCAGGTCTTTGGTCTCGCCGACCAGACGTCCCGGCATATTGCGGACGAACTCGTCGCGACAGGCGAACATTCCCAGCGCCGCGCCACCGAAAGAGCGCGGCATGCCGAAACTCTGACCCTCGCCGCAGACGATATCGGCCCCGCACTCCCCGGGATTTTTGGCAAGACCATAGGCAAGCGGTTCGGTGAAGGCGGTTATGAAGAGTAATCCGGCAGCATGGATCTGCTTGCCCAAAGCCTCAAGATCCTCGATCACCCCGAAAAAATTAGGCGACTGGACGGCAACCGCCGCCAGGTCGTCGATTGCCGCAAGCCCGCTCAGATCGGTGCGGCCGTCCGCCCCCACCGGCAATTCGACCAGCTCGTAGCAGGTCGGCTCCAGATAGGTTTTCGCGACTTGCCGATAGTGAGGATGAACGGCGGACGAGACTGCCACTTTGCCTTTCTTTTTGGCTATCCGCAGGCCCATCAACAGTCCCTCGGCAAGAGCCGAAGCGCCGTCATAGATGGAGGCGTTGGCGACATCCATGCCGAGCAGGCGCGCGGTCAGAGTCTGATATTCAAAAATGCCCTGTAAAGTGCCCTGGGCCATCTCGGGTTGATAGGGGGNGTATGCCGTGAGAAATTCCGACCGGCTCATCACGGAACGAATCGTCTCCGGGATATTATGATGATAGCTGCCGGCGCCGATCAATACCCGATAAGTGTCATCGACCTTCATCGCTTCACCGAGCCTGGCGACATGCTCGGTCAGAGCCCACTCGTCGAGCGGTTCCGGCAGAGGCATGGTGCCATCGAACCGGCATCCATCGGCAACAGAGCAGAACAGCTCGTCCAGGCTTTTTCTGCCGACTACCTCCAGCATCTCACGTATCTCTTCGTCAGTATGAGGCAAGTAACGCATGGCTTTATCCTTTCAGTATCTCACGATAGGCGTCGACGGTCAGTAATTGCTCAAGCTCGCTCGTATCGTGAGGTTTGATTTCGATAATCCAGTTTTTATACGCATCCTGATTGATCAACTCCGGAGAGTCGCCAAGATCTTCATTGACGGCGACGACCTCCCCTCCTATCGGCAGGTAAAGCTCGGAAACCGCTTTGACCGACTCAAGGGTGCCGAACTCTTCGCCTTTCTCGTAGGTCGCCCCCACCTCGGGCAACTCGACAAAAACGATATCGCCCAACTGGTCCTGAGCATAGTCGCTGATCCCGACCTTCAGGGTGTTACCCTTGGCGGTCACCCATTCATGATCCTCGGTATACCGCAGTTCATCCTTGAAAATCAGTTCGTTCAATTCTTTCACGTTTCGCCTCCCCTTATAGAAGTTAGAAATTTTATTCACCCTGCATCTTGCCAATCGGGCTTCTGGCAGTCCTGTTAGGACGGACATCGCCGCGTATTTCCACATTTATTTTTCTCTTGCCGTCGGTCAGCACGACCTGTTCCCCGGGATTGCACATGCGATCGAGGAGGACAAAGCCGCAGCACAATCCCTTGGCCTGGAAATCCGGGTCGCCGGCTACACTGACAATCTCGCCGTCCAGGCGGCCGATGGCCATGTCGGTGGTGCAGGTCAGGATGGTGCCAAGGCGTTCTCCTGCCGACGAGGTAACATAACTCCCTTCGACCGCGCCTATCTTGCGAGGATCGAAACCTGCAAACGGCAGAGNATGTTTATCCCATGTGCTCGCAAGCAGAGCCGATGCGCCGATAAAATTCTTGCCAAACGATGCATGGTCGTCGCTCCAGGATAAGGCAAACTGCCAGGGATTGTGCAGGAACGGCCATGGCCCGATATCCTGGTGGGAAAGCGGCAGCACTGCTCCTGCCCGCAAAGAATCTCTTGCCGCTAGACCGCAGGCCAGCATTCCTTTGTCCCGCCCGGCCTCAAGCACCATGTGCCAGAGAGGGACAAGTCGGTCGATCTCGACAAAGAGTTCGAAACCGAACTCCCCGGTATAGCCGGTGCGCGATATCAGGACCGGGGTGCCGTCCTTGAGGGTGACTTGCGTTGCGGTGCGAAGATCGCCGAAGCCGCCCTTGAAGGAGAAATACACCATCTTATCGAAGACACTGTGCGGATCGCGCAGCACTCTTTTCAGGATCTGCGCCGAAAGGGGGCCCTGGATATCCATCTTGCCTACTCGGTCGGTGAGATCGGCAACAACTGCATCCCTGCCCGCCCTATACCTTTCCAGGTGGGCCGCGATCACCCCGCCCATCCCGGCATTGACCACTACCATAAAGGTGTCGGCCTGCAGCTGATAGACGATGGCATCGTCGATCACCGTACCGTCTTCGCCGAGAAACACCCCGTAGACGCATCGTCCTTCTCTGAGCGGTTTTTTCTCCTTGCCGATACAGGTTTCAAGATCCTTGCTCAAACAAAGCTGAAGAAGATCCCTTGCCCCGGTACCGCGAACCGACACGGCCGCCATATGGCTGGTATCGAAGATCCCCGCCGCCTGGATAATAGCCAGATGCTCGGCCTTAGCCCCGGTTTTATACCAGAGCGGCATGTCGTAATTGCCGAACAGGGCCATATTGGCGCCTAGTTCGACATGCCAGCCGTGCAACATAGTCTTCTTTGGACTGTCCATTTTATCACCCGGTTATAACTGTTTGTTGTCCGCTCGTGCATCCACATCGCTCCACAGGGTCAACGGCACCTTCAGGTTGAAGCTCTTGTAAACCACGAAGGTTTCCACCGCCCTGACATTTTCCAGTTTCGAGACCTCTTCGGTATAAAACTTCAACATCGTGAATTCCCTGGTAAGCAATACCGTAAGGATAAGATCAAAGCGTCCGGTCACTACGCAGACTGAGATGACGCCGCGCAGCTTACTGAATTCTTCACCTTTTTTAACCAGATCCATATCCCGGAGACGCACTCCGACCATCACGATGGACTGGTCCGGAATCGCTTCCGGGTCGACCAGGGCGGTAATATCGAGAATTCCCTCATCTTTGAGTTTTTTCACCCGTGCCCGAACCGTCCCTTCCGAAACGGCGAGCGACTCGGCAATCTGCTTGAACGGCATCCTGCCATCCCTGAGATGATTGATAATCGCCAGATTTATTTCATCGAGATCCATAGCCAACACCACCTTTTTGTTACGTTATATCTTGCCGGATTATACGGCTGCCATACGCATTTGTCAATATCAGCAATTTATTTTTACGAATATATTGATTTTTCTGCCAACATTCTACGCTTTTCGTATTTATGCATCAATGCCTTTTAATAATTTCATCAATGATTTCATAATAATCGACAGCCTGCCGCCCTGACAGCCTGGCGACTCTTTTATACACACAACAGGATGGTGAGGATCAGGCTGCCAAAACAGGAGAGGTCGAAAAGTGATGTGCATGCCGCGGCTAGACGATGCCGCCGACAAAATTACTCGACCGACGTAGCGGCGATTATCGAAAGACTTCTAAAGAAAATCGGGATATACCGCAGCAGCTCCGGCAGCATGGGCAGCGCGTAGCGCCTGATCGGCTAGTCGATTGATTTCAGCAATATTGCCGCGGCTGAGGACGTGGATTGTCCGTATGGTCTCATAGGGAAGAAGGGATAAAGGAGCGTTGCCGTTGCCGGCAGCGGCACGTTGCAGGCAGAACCTCAGGTAATCGGCGGTATCCTTCTGAGTTATCGGCTCAAGATACAGCTGACATGCGGGCTCGTCTTCGAAGTATTTAAAAGTGGTCGCGGCGATCTTCGCTTCCATCTCTTTGGCACCGAGCAGGATCATCTGCAGTGTTTCGTCACCTGTTGCGCAAGCATTGGTCAAGAGACGGATGATTCCCTCCACGGTTGCAGGATGCATTTCCTGGACATCGTCAACCAGCAAAACCACCCGCAGGCCCCGGCTGCGTTTATCGTCAAGAGCAGCTTTAACATGCCTCAGAAGGTCATTCTGGACCAGGTTCTCCGCCCCTGCAAGAGCCAGACCGGCAGCCACTTCCCGAAGCGCCGCGGCAACGGACCCCACCTGCCCGGTGATCGCCAGGACTTCGTACCTCTCCGGCAGTCCTTGTCTCAACTTCGCGGCCAGCATGGATTTCCCGCTGCCATTTTCTCCGGTCACCTTGATCAGAGGCTTGCCGTCATCCAGAAGCAGCAGGAGATGATTGAACAGCTCGAGCCGTGCAGACCAGGGCATCTCCATACAGCATGGCCTGGTATCTTCCTGAAATGCAGGAAGCACCTGGCTCAACCGAACCGCCGGCGCAGCCTCACGGTCATGAGGGTTGGCCACCGGCTTTTCAGCCTTCGGGGTACCGCTCTGCAGAACACAATCGAGAACGGCGCCGGAATCGACCGTCAGCTTTCCGGTTTCCGCAGTCCCCACATGGCAGCCGGTACTCCGCAAAATGAAAACATCCGTGACTATACTTCCCTCGATATGGCCGGCGCACTCGATCGACTGTGCGGCAACCTCACCCGAAAGCTTCCCGGTTTCGGTGATTTCCAGGAATCCGCCGGAAAGCTTTCCTTCAATAACCCCTTCCAGCACAACCAGACCATGCCACTCGACGACACCGGTGATAGTCATCGACCGATCGATTCTGCTTTCGTTTTCTTTAACCATGCTTCAATCCGCCTGGGCTCGGAGCCGCGTTGTTGTAGAACAAAATATCTCATTTACGGACAGACACTAGATAAACATGTCGAGAAACTTCTGTTCCGATTCCGTCGTACCGATAAGAATCAGATCGGCACCAGCCTCCAGTCTATTGGAGGGATCGGGTCCCACCACCAGTTTTTCCGAGATTTTACTGGCGATGACGCTGCAACCGCTTTTTTCCCGGATCCCGCTCTCCATCAGTTTTTTGCCAACCAGCGACTTCGGTACCGGCCGAGTGAAAACATTGAGTCCTTCGGCGAACATGGAGATCTCATCGGGTCGCAGAACATTGATAACGGCATTGGCCCCCATCGAAGCATAGGACAGCACCAGATCCGCCCCGGCCATATGCAGTTTCGATACGCTCCGTTCATTGGTGGCCCGGCTGATTATCTGGATATCCGGCCGGAGTTGACGGCAATAAAAGGTTAAATAGATGTTCATCGCGTCGTTATGGGTGGTGATAATGACCGTTTTCACCTCTTGCAGGCCAGCCCTCTCCAACACCTGAAGATCCGCGGCATCCCCTTCTATGAAATTTTCGCCCCGCCCTTTGGCAAGAGTCGGCTTCTTTTCGATGATCCGGTAATTGATGCCATGCTTTTCGAGCGTTTGGGCCGTCGCCAGGCCGACGCGCCCTCCCCCCAGAATCAGCACCGGTGTTTCCGCACAGGCGCCGCCGGGAATGGCGTACTGCGACTCGAAACTATCGAGTTGCCCCATGGTCCCGGCCAGAAGAAGAAGCGACCCCGGCTTGATCACCGTGTTTGCCAGAGGCACTTCAAACCGCCCTTTTTCCCACAGCCCGATCATCATCACTCCGGTTTTTCGCCTCATATCGATATCTATGAGGCTTTTACCGCCGATTGTTGTCTGGATTGCCGGTATCTCGGCAATATGCAGCTTATCGAAGCTGCTCACGATATTTATCGGTCTCCCCAGCCCCAACGTCCGCTCCGCCATTGCCGTGCCCAGCATTTTCGCAAATTCAAAGACATGGGTAGTACCGGAATATTGCAGAATATCGAGCGAATTGACATTATCGGCACTGGCCACGATGGGAACCTTCCTGGTGATCTCCCGGACGGTAAAGGCAATAGAGGTATTCACCAGATCGTCGTTGGTGGCCACGACCAGCGCCGCATCCAAAATCCTTAACCGATGATAGGTCGCCGGATCATCAGGCTCTCCGACAACCACATTATAGCCTGCATCGTAAAGTTCCAGAGCCCGCTGCAAATCTCCGGCGATCAAAGTATACTGGAAATGCCGCCGCTTGAGTTTGGCCACCAGTTTCTCGGTTATCGGATCCAGGTTGGTGATGATGACATGCCCCGATATCCCTTCCGGCAGCCGGCGAGGGGTGCGGCTCTTTGCCTGTGCCTCCAGCCACGGAGAATAAAAATACTTGATGAACGAGAAAGGCAGCATGATCAACAGGAGCACCAGGCCGGAACCAAGCACAATGATCGAAAAAATCCTGCCAATGTCTGTTGTAAAAGTTATATCGCCAAATCCGAGGGTCGACATGACTGTCAGGGTCCAGTACACTCCGGTCACCCAGCTGTGTTCCTGCCCCTCGTAGAGCATGAGAAGATGAAAAAGGACGCTGAAAAGAGCGATAACAAACAGCAGAAGGCCGACGAACTTCCAAAGCATTACAAAATTTTTACGGGTTGTTGTGTTTTCGAAAAAAAACATCAACTGGGATGACATGTATTTCATGTGATATTGGCACAATCCAAAAAGTAATGACTAATATAGAGAAACCTGATACATCGCCCCAAAGGCACCCCGGAAGATTGCCCTTTTTCTTGTCCAATAGCATCATAATACTATGAAAACAACAGAAAAGGTCAACAAATTGCCATGTACCTCGCCAAACTGACGAACGGCCCGATAACGACCTACCAGCTCCGCAAGTCGTATCGCAAAACGACTGAGGATTCCGCTTTCGGCTTCCGGATCATTTTTGATCTCGGCCAGGATCCGAGACAATATTTCAAAATTCAGAACGAATATATCGTCCTGTTCGACGACAAGCTGCTGGCTGCAGTTTCGGCCACCGGCGTAAAGGACGGGGAATACCTCCTTGAGCAGCTGCTCCGTCGTTTCCTGCCCCGGGAAGCCAGAAGACGAATGGAACTCTTCGAATCCCGCTCCGCCCATCGTCCAACTCCTCTCACCACAGAGGAAAGGACGGCCATCGACCGTCAGGTCCATATCTTCGATCGTCGACGGCTCTATTATCTTCGTTACGGCGCGGTGGACCAGAGCCGCCTTGCCCGAATGCATGAGAAATGCTGCCGGCCGCTCCTGGAGAAAAGTCGGGATGAACGGGAATACCTGTTTGCCGACGAAGAAGCCATTCTTTCGCCCGGAGCCTATCTGCAGTATGTGTATGCTATCCTTAATGTCCAGAAACATTTCCGGCAATCTTTTGCCCCATGGTTCCCGGAAGCTCTTGACCGGGACGAAGTAGCGGACCATTTCCTCACCGAGATCTGTGCCTTGAACGGGGACAGCCGATTCTGGCAGGGAGATCTCCCCGGCGACACCCTGCACTCTCACCTGCGCCGTTACTTGATCATGTTCTTTGATTACACTCCGGCCAGCCGATCCTTCGAGGCAGAATTTGTCAAAGCCTTTGTATCCGGACACCGCAGGTTTCGCTGGCCCGAACGAATTCCCCCACAGAGTCCGGAAAAAGTCACCAGGATTTTCGCCACCCCGTATGAAGAATTGAAAAAGATGACGGGAGAACAGTTGACCAGGCTCTACCGTAAAAAAGCCATGGCACTCCATCCCGACCGGGGCGGCAACCATGACGAGTTCATCGAACTCACCGAAGTATATGCTTTTCTGCAGCGCATGAAGAAATAGCCACAAAAAAGTGCCTCTCCTCCGTTACATATTCTCATTTTCCGGGTAAAATAGGAGTTGATATCTTAATTGCAAATTCGTACTCTCTTGCATGCCGCACAATTGGCGATTTTATTATGAGTTTCTCTTAAAGGTTTGAAAAATGAAAACAGAACAAGAAAACATTGACGGAGACCGGCCAAAAGATCTCCAGGATGGCGAGGCCATAGAAAAAGCCTTCGAACAAATGGAAATGATCTATAAATCCCGATGTGTTCAGGCGCCGCACGGCAGAAATGTCACCGTCCGGGAAGTCGAAAAACCAGAGTAACCAAAAGGAATAGACGGCACGTCATTAGGAGGCTGTCCGAGAATGCCCTTTTCCCCCATATCTTCGTTAAACTCGAAAAAATTATCCTCGGAATATTAAGTATATGCCTCCGGTAATTTTTTCGAGTTTGCCTCGATCTGAGAGAAAACTGCTATTCTCGGACAACCTCCTAGGGAGCATGGAAGGGTTCACAATGTGTTGAAGGATACACAATGGGTACAAAAAAAACAGGTGTCCTTATCGGCGGCTCCGGTCTCATCGGCGGAACGATCGTCAACTTTTACAAGACCAGATTTCCCGACACCGTCGATATCCGCGCGCCGAGCAGCAAAAAGATGTCGATCCGCGAAGAGAGAGATATCCGCAGCTACCTGATCGATGTCAACCCCGACTTCGTCATCAATGCCGCCATGGCCAATCTCGGTTCAAGCGGTCAGCTGGCCTACGAGGTCAACTATCTCGGACCCATCAATCTTGCCAGAGCGGCAAACGCCCTCAACATTCCTTACATCCACATCAGCTCTTCCGCCACATTGCCCGCCGGTGAAAACCTGCGGGAAGAAGATACTCTGGCCCTCACGCCCCAGCTGAACCACTATGCCAAATCGAAACTCATGGCCGAGCTGACCCTGAAACGCATGGCCGAAAACGACGGCCTCGATTACACCTGCATCCGCCTGGCCATCGTTTACGGCGCCCATGATCATAAAATTCAAGGCTTTCACAGGCTTTTCTTTTCCATCGCCGACGAGGCGATGCCGGTCCTGTTCACCAAAAAACACACTCTCCATTCGTACAGCAACGCTCGGAAACTGCCGTTCTTCATCCATCATGTCCTGGCCAACAGAACGGCTTTCACCGGCGAAACCTATAACTTTGTCGACAAGAACCCGGTGGATCTGGCCACCCTTATTCTCACCATCAAAGCGTATCTCCAGCTGAATCAGCCAAAAGAGATCTATGTTCCCTACTGGATGGCAAACAGCGGCAAGAAGTGCCTCGATATTCTCCTCAGGATCCTCAGACGAATCGGCATGAAAGCCACCATGCCGCCGGAATTGATGTTTCTCGACAATTTTTACAAACCTCAGACTTTATCGTCCAGAAAACTTCAGGAATCTTCCTTTGTCGATCCGATGCCCGGGGAAACTATTTTCACCCGCCTGCCGGAGCTGGTGGTCTACTACCTGACCCGCTGGAGTCACGAGAACCTGATATCTACTTTCCGCGACATCGAACAGGAAAAATCGTTGGACCATACCTTCTCCCACAACCCCGAGTATCTGATCGACACCGTTCATGCCCAAGGTATCGGTCCTTTCGCCGACATGCAGAAAAAGATGAATTGATCCTGTGTGGTTCAAAATTGCGGCTGGTTTTAATTACCATTTTCTGGTATAGACTTCCATTTTTCAACAGCAGCTTTCAGCTAGTGGTGGACACAGCATGTTTTTCGACAACCCGGCGATTATTCAATTCATCAAATATGCTCTGGCGGGCGGTCTTGCCACCGTCGCCCATATCTTCATCTTCCATCTCATCGCCTGGAAGGTGTTCCCGTGCCTGCAGGAAAAGGATCATGCGGTCAGGGCGCTCAAGCTGACCATCAGAAAGGTCAACGACGCCACCAGGTCGCGTAATTCGATGATCAGCAATTTCATTGCTTTTCTTTTTGCCAATATGGTGGCCTACATTGCCAACATCCTTTTTGTTTTTCAAGGCGGCAAATACCATATCGTCATCGAGATTCTGCTTTTTTACGCGGTCTCCGGCATAAGTACCTTTCTCGGCACCATGCTGATGGGTCTCCTCATCAGACGTTTCGGCCTGCTCACCACCTACGCCTTCGGCGCCAACATCTTTACTGCCGTAATGTTCAACTACGCCATGCGGAAGTTCTTTATTTTCCAAGGCTAGCCTCGATAAAATACCGAAAATTACCGTATTTCAAGCCGCCAAGAGTACTTCCCGGTTGCACAGAAGCGTTTAAGTAAATAATGTACCTCTCCACAATCGTTATGAACCTGAAAAAGGAATATACGGCAGGAGACATTTGCAGATTTTTGCCTCGGCAGTAGTGAGATTTGGAATTTTATATTTGTTGCTGCTTGCCGGCTGCTCGCCGGCAACACATCGGCCTCTTGCGCCCTTCGATATGCCCGAGACCTTTTCCCAGCAGGGAGCCCGGACTCTTGCGGCCGACTGGTGGTCGGATTTTCACGACCCCCGGCTCTCCCGGCTGATCGACCAGGCTCTCCGCAACAACTTCACGCTGCAGATTGCCCGGGACAGGCTTCTGGAGGCCCAGGCCGTCGCCCGCCAGACCGGCGCCCTCCTCCAGCCGACCCTCGATGCGCGAGGTTCGACTACTTCCGTCGGAAATACCGCAACCGATTCAACCAGGAGTACTTTCCTGCTCGGTCTGGCCGCCTCCTATGAACTTGATCTCTGGGGCGGCCTGCGTTCCCGGCAGGAAGCGGCCACCCTCGAAACCCAGGCCACCGAAGCCGATTTTCACATCGCATCGATTACTCTTGCCGCAGAAGTAGCCAGGATCTGGTTCCTGATGGCGGAAACAACCGCGCAGCTGGCCCTGCTCGATGAGCAGAAAAGCACCAACGGCAAAATTCTCGAATTGATTACCGTCCAGTTCCGTTCCGGTCGGGTCCAGATTGCCGATGTCCTGCAACAGCGTCAGCTGATCGAAAGCAACAACGGCGATGTCGCCGGATTTCAGGCAGATCTGCGAATTCTTCAGCACCAGCTGGCGATCCTTCTGGGGTCTGCGCCGGGAACGACCGCCCTGCCCTCCGTAACCGAGCTGCCCGATCTCCCGCCTCTTCCCGATCTCGGCATTCCTCTTGATCTTCTTGTCGAGAGGCCGGATATCCGCAGCCGCTACATGAGCCTCCTGGCCGCCGACCAGCTGGTTGCTGCCGCGGTTACCGACCGCTTGCCAAGGCTGAGCATATCGGCCGATCTTGCCACTTCCGGCGAACGCTCCAGGGATCTCTTCAGCAACTGGCTTTCCACCCTTGCCGCCAACCTGTTCGCCCCCCTTCTCGATGGCGGGCTGCGCCAGGCCGAAGTCGAAAGAAACCAGGCGGTCGCCAGGCAACAGTTGTCCCGTTATGGCCAGACCGTCCTTGCGGCAATCGGTGAGGTGGAAGACAGCCTGGTTTTTGAAAAAGGCCGGCTGTCCCTCCTTAAGAGCCTGGAAATCAGGCGGAAACTGGCAGAAGAAACCATCGAACATGTCGGCACCCGTTATCGACAGGGAGCGGAGGATTACCAGCGGGTTCTGCTCGCCCTCCTCTCCCATCAAGGCCTGCAACGCAGCATACTCAGCACCCGACGACAGCTCATCGACAACCGCATCCTGCTCTATCGGGCGCTCAGCGGACGCCTTCCGACAACGGAGCCGACATTTTCGGAACACATACCCAGAGGCATGAAACCATGAAACCGGCAGAGAGTCCTTCTCCCATCGAGCCCCCCCATAAAAAACGCCTGGTCACGGTGCTTTTCCAGTTGTTCCTGTCAATTGCGGTTCTGGGCTGTGGTGCGGCTCTTGCCGCATATTTGCTGAAAACCGGCCCCGAGGTCAAACCGCGCAAGAGGGAACCCACCCCTCCTCTCGTCCAGGTGATACCGCTTAAAGCCCGCTCTGAGCGGCTGGTGATAACCGGAATGGGTACCGTCCTTGCCGCAAAAGAGCTGAACCTTACATCCAGAGTCGGGGGAGAAGTAAACGAGATCAGTGAAAACCTGGTGCCGGGCGGCTTTTTCGCCAAAAATGAACCAATTCTCGCCATCGAGCCGATCGATTTCGAACTGACCATTCTCCAACTGCAAAGCGAGGTCGCCAACGCCCGGAGTGAGCTTGACCTGGAAATGGGCAGCCAGCGCATCGCCAGCCGCGAACTGGAACTGCTCGGCCAGCAGGTCACCGACCAAGAAAAAAAATTGATGCTGAGACAGCCCCAGCTGGAGATGAAAAAAGCCGCGCTGCAGGGAGCCGAGGCAAAACTTGCCCGGGCGGAGCTGGACCTGAGGCGGACCGAAGTCGTTGCCCCCTTTAACGCGGTCGTCCAGTCGAGGTCGGTGACGATCGGCACCAGGGTTTCCGAATCGACGCCTCTTGCCAGACTGATCGGCACGGATGAATTCTGGCTGAAGCTTACCATTCCCGTCGACCAGCTCAAATGGCTGACGATTCCTGTCGACGGCTCGCAATCCGGCTCAACTATTAAAATAATTCAGGACGCAGCCGGCACCGGGGAAATGCGAACCGGAAACATCATCCGCCTGGCCGCAGACCTCGAAGATCAGGGAAGAATGGCCATCGTCTACGCCGCTGTGCAGGATCCCCTCTGCCTGCTCCCGGAAAACCGCGATAAACCGAAACTCCTGCTGGGCAGCTTCGTTCGGGCGGAAATCGAGGGAGCGGAACTCTCATCGGTCATTCCCATCGATCGCAGTCNCCTCCGCGAGGGCCAGACCGTGTGGCTGCTCGGCGATGACGGCACCCTGGAAATCCGTGCGGTGGAGATAGCCGCAAAAAATCGAAACACCGTTTTCATCGAAAAAGGTGTCAAGGAAGGCGAAATGCTCATCGTCACCAATCTGTCTGCGCCTTTAGCCGGCACCCCGATGAAGATCATGGGGGAAGAAGGCCAAAGCGACAAGCAGGATAAAGCACCGACGCCGGCAGGCGGCCCGGGCAATACCCATGAGGCGGATCGGTGAGCAGCAGCGAAAGCCAGACAAGCCGCGGCATAATTTCCTGGATGGTTCATAACCGGGTAACGCCGAATCTTATCATGATCCTGCTGATTCTTGGCGGTTTTTTCATGAGCACTCAGATCAAACGCGAGGTTTTCCCTGAGTTTGAACTCGACACTATCACCATTGCAATACCCTACCCCGGGGCCAGTCCCGAAGAGGTTGAGCAGGGCATTGTCCTGGCGGTGGAAGAGGCCATTCGGGCTGTCGATGGCATCAAAGAGGTGAATGCCACCGCCGGAGAAGGAAACGCCAACATCCGGGCCGAACTCCAGGAAGATGCCGTGCCGCAAAGAGTTCTCCAGGAAATTCAGCAACAAATCGACCGTATCGATACCTTCCCGGCCGATGCCGAAGACCCGGTGATTTCCCTCGATGTGACGAAACGCCAGGTTGTGACCCTCAGTCTCTACGGCGACGTTGTCGAACAGGCACTCCGCGAGGTAGTCGAACAGGTTCGCGACCGGCTTCTGCAGGCCAAAGACATCAGCCAGGTAGAGATCTTCGGCGGCCGCGACTTTGAAATAGAAGTTGCAGTGCCGAGTGAAAACCTGCGGACCTACAACCTCACCCTGGCCAGGGTGGCCTCAATTCTCGACTTTGCCTCAACCGAGCTCCCGGGGGGGAAACTCGAGACCTCCGGCGGAGAAATTCTTCTGCGGGTAAAGGACCGCCGGAGCTGGGCCAGGGAATTTGCCGGCATTCCCATTATAACCACGCCTGGGGGCACGGTTGTCCNCCTTGACGATATTGCAGAGGTGCGGGAATCTTTTGCCGATACAACCCGGATCGCCACCTTCAACGGGCAGCCCAGCATGCAACTGGAAATCTACCGGGTAGGCAAACAGACGCCCCTGGGCGTCTCCGAGGCAGTTCGCCTGGCGATGGAGGAAATCTCCGTCGACCTGCCTCCCGCCATCAGCTGGGCGGTCAGCAACGACCGCTCGGAAGTGTACAAACAGCGGCTGGACCTCCTCCTGAAAAATGCCGGCATGGGTTTGATTCTGGTACTCATTCTGCTCGGCATCTTCCTCGATTTGCGGCTGGCCTTCTGGGTCACCATGGGGATTCCCATCTCCTTTCTGGGGTGCCTCTTATTCCTGCCGTTTTTTGACGCCTCGATCAACATGATCTCGATGTTCGCCTTCATTATCTCCCTGGGAATCGTGATCGACGACGCCATCATTGCCGGGGAAAATATTTATGAACACCGCCAGCGGGGGTATTCATATCTCGATGCGGCGATCATTGGCGCAAAAGATGTGGCAACCCCCATCGCCTTCAGCATTTTCACCAATATTGTCGCTTTTTTACCGCTGGCGATGGTCCCTGGAGTGATGGGCAAGGTCTGGGGGGTCATACCAATAGTCGTAATAACCACCTTCGTCATTTCCTGGCTGGAATCCCTGCTCATTCTGCCCGCCCATCTGGCCTACAGTACAAAGACCGCGTCCAACCCGGCAATGGTGTTCATTGGCCGGCTGCAGCAAGCGTTCAGCCGTAAATTCATGCATTTCGTCACCCACGGGTACGGACCTCTTCTGGCATTGACCCTGCGCTTCCGGTTCGTTACGCTCTCGCTGCTGGTCGCCCTCCTGGTCGTTACCATCGGCTATGTGAAAAGCGGCCGGATAAGCATGATCCTGGCGCCGCGGGTAGACGCGGACCGGGCCGTTGCCACCGCGACTTTACCCTACGGCAGCCCCGAAGCGGATCTGGTCAGGGTCCGCGACCGGCTCACCTTCAGTCTTGAAAAAATGGCGGAAAAAAACGGCGGGACAGCTCTGATCGAGTCTGTTTCCGCCCTTATCACCGACAACGTTGTCGAGGTAAACGGCTATCTCAGTCCGCCGGATGTCCGTCCTTTAGATACCGGCGTCGTCNCCAGGCTCTGGCGCCAGGAGACGGGACCGATGGTCGGCCTGCAATCCCTGCGCTACGAATCCGATCGCGGCGGTCCGGGGAGCGGGGCCGCCATCTCGGTTGAACTCAGCCATCGCGATATCGCAATTCTTGACCGGGCCAGTGAAATGCTCGCGGACCGGCTCCAGGATTTTTCTTCCGTCAACGATGTCGACGCCGGCTATACGCCCGGCAAGATCCAGTTCAACTACAAGGTCAACGCATGGGGGGAAAGCCTCGGTCTGACCACCATCGAGGTCGGCAGACAGTTGCGCAATGCCTTCCAGGGGGTCATTGCCCTGCGCCAGCAACGGGGCAACAATGAAGTGACGGTCAGGGTCCGCCTGCCGGCTAAAGAGCGGAGCAGTGAATTCAATATAGAGTCTCTGCTCATAAGCNCCCCTGCGGGAACCTTCGTGCCACTTAGCGAAATTGCCTCGGTCGAACGGGGACGTGCCTACACCAATATCAGCAGGCGCGACGGCCGCCGGACCGTGACAGTCACCGCGGATGTCGAACCTATTGGCGNCTCGCCGATCGTCATGGAGGCTCTGAACAGGGAGGCCCTGCCGGAACTTGCCGCCGCCTTCCCTGGGCTCACCTACGGTTTCGAGGGGCGGGAAGCGGATCGCAAGGAGTCGGTAGGCAGCCTTCTCCAGGGGTTTCTCTTTGCCCTCGGCTGTATCTATTTCCTGCTCGCCATTCCGTTTCGCAGTTATCTGCAGCCGGTGATAGTCATGATCGGCATTCCTTTCGGGATAGTGGGCGCGGTGCTTGGTCATCTGCTGATGGATTACAATCTCAGCCTGATGAGCATGATGGGTATCGTTGCCCTGTCAGGGGTCGTCGTCAACGATTCCCTGGTGCTGGTGGACTATGCCAACAAGCAGCAGCAGAAAGGGGTCAAGCCGGCACAAGCGATACAGGAGGCGGGCATCCGGCGTTTCCGGCCGGTCATGCTCACCACCCTCACCACCTTTGGCGGTCTCGCACCGATGATTTTCGAGACCTCGCGGCAGGCACGATTCATGATCCCCATGGCTATTTCACTGGGGTTCGGCATACTCTTTGCCACAGTCATCACTTTAGCCCTGGTCCCCTGTCTCTATATTATAATCGAGGATATAAAAGGATTCGCCGCCAGGTATTTTTGAGTTTTTCTGTTTTACCTGATTTCTACTTTTTCAAGGGCTGCCGATTCACCGAGCTTCCAGACCAGCATGGCACCGACAATGGCGTTGTTGCGGGTCCGCACGAGCGGGCTGTCTTCGAAGACCGCTCCTTCGATATTCATCCATCGACCATAGCCGCCGACCCACAGCCTGGGCGTCAGCTCCTTGACAATACTGCCGGCGAGATACAAGCCACTGTAGCCGCCTTCTGCTTCATATTGCCGGCGCTCGGGAGTTGCATGCTCGGGTGCCACCTCATAGAAGTAACTGTGCATTCCGGCATCGGCAAACTGGAATCCGCCACTGAGGTGAAAGCGGATGCTGTGTTCTTTAAAAAGCTCGGAATCCTTGTATGTTAAAGATACTGTCGAAATCCATCCCTCATGGCTGACATCGAGACCACCGTCAAAATCGATGGCAAAAGCACCACGCAGATTAGCCTGAAGAAACAAGGCGTCCCTGTCCCCATGCTGGTAAAAATAATAGTTGAGAGCCGGGCCTATTTCACCCATGGCTTCCAGGTCCGGCATTCCCTCCCTGGCCTCGTTGTCCCCCGACGGAGGATTGCCGGACAGGGAAATATCCATCTCGAATTTCCCGTAGTTCCAGAAAATACCCCGGACCCCTTCCCTGTCGGCTTTAATAATCTCGCCGCGATACACAAAGTACGGCAGGGGGAAGACATAGGTTTCGTACTCATCCGATCCGCGGTAGTGCGGGATGCCGGCTGCCAGGCCGATAATGCCATATTCATAGAGCGGGAGTGCGGGAGCGACGGCAGCCGTCTGATCGCCGAGACATTCTCCCGTCAGCAACAGGTTGACAAGCAGAATACATCCGATTTTATTCTTCACCTTGATCTCCTCAACATCGCATACCCTGCCGATTTCAAGAACTTATGTGGACTGGAATTACTTTTTTGAAATCGGCGTCACCGATATGTCCTTGTGCCCTCGCTGCTCACCAGACCTACCTGCGTCGGCAGCCGCCTGGCCTGCCAGTACTTTTTTCGCCAATAGGTGTCGTCGAGACTTGAGATAGTCACTCCTCTCGACAAAGAGGCATGGATAAACTGATCGTCGGCAAGATATATGCCTACGTGCCGTTTCAACGGCCCCGTTTGAAAAAAGACAAGATCACCCGGTTCGAGGGAGGCCCTTGCCACCTGCCGGCCGCTCTCCGCCTGTTCCCCGGCGGTTCTCGGCAACGAGAGCCCAAACAAATCCCGATAAGCAAGCACAGTGAACCCGGAACAGTCCATTCCCGAGGCCGACATTCCCCCATTCACATAGGGTGTACCCTGCCATTTTTGGTAATGGCGTTTGAGCAGGAGAACCGTCTCCCCGTTCGCCTGACTTTGCACCATCCGGGGATGAGGTTTCCCCGGGGGAGAATATACGACTTGCGCTTTTCGCCCACAGCCGTATAACAAAAATACAAAAATTAGTACCATCGGCACCATGCTTGCAGTGCGATAAGGTGCGGGCCGTTGCTTCCAACAATTGTCTCTTTGCATTTTCGTCATACTGATGCCGATGCCATTTCTCCTTGCCGGTTTCGAAGGTGTTACGAGAATATCAGGATTGATAATAGAGGAAATTTTCCATAAATTCAATGATCCGAATAATTTTGGTGCAGGAAAAACATCGTAATCCGATGAAAGCAGTCTCAAAATGTCCCTGGTCAACCCAGGAATTCTTCGTAAAAGGTGCCCCGTGAGCATACGCAAGCTCTTTGACAACAGTGCCGAAAGCTATGACCTCAACCGTCGACAGTTGATTCCCTGCTATAAAGATTTTTATACTCTTCCCCTGGAAATCATCCCGTTTCATCGGGACCGCGAACTGCGGGTTCTCGATCTGGGGGCCGGAACCGGTCTTCTCAGTGCCCGCATAGCTTTCCGCTATCCTAGAGCCCAACTGGTCCTGGTTGATCTTGCTCCGGCCATGCTGCAGGTCGCCGAAGAAAGATTCTCCGGCAGAGATGCCGAAAGGGTGACATTTCAGCTCATGGACTATGGTAATCAACAATTGAAAGGGACCTACGATCTGATTGTTTCCGCTCTCTCCATCCATCATCTCACCGATGACGCCAAGGAAGCATTGTTTAAAAAAGTCTACAGAAGCCTTGAGCCGGGCGGCATGTTTATCAATGCCGACCAGGTTCTCGGGGAAAATGCGGTTGCCGAGAAAATCTATAAGGGCCGCTGGCTGCAGAAAGTTCGCGAAAGCGGGATCTCGGAGGAGGCTCTTGGTGCGGCCCTCGAACGGATGGAGGAAGACAGGATGGCCCCGCTCTCCTGCCAGCTCGACTGGCTGGGCCAGGCAGGCTTTGACGATGTCACCGTCTGGTACAAATATTATAATTTCGTAGTCTACTCGGGTACAAAGCCCCTTGCGACTGAAGAGCCAGAAGAGCTATAAGCGCAGGGCAGACGCCAATCTAGTGTTTACTTGCATAAATTTGAGATAGTATTTCTCAGTTGCGAGCCTTTGACTTCTCGCTTGCGCCACACGAAAGGCTTGGCGTTCAGTTGATAAGCTTCGACAAAGGCTTCGATGGCAGCACATAGTTCGTTTACGCTTTGAAAACTTGCATTCTTCAGGGCTTTACGGGAGAGGATTCCGAACCATATCTCCACTTGGTTTAGCCAACTTGCAGAAGTCGGTGTAAAATGAAATTTGACGTTCGGATGTCGCGCCAGCCATTCGTCATTGCGTTTGTGAATACAATAATTGTCGAGAATAACATGAATTTCTTTCTCATTACTGCCGGGCAGCTCCAAGAGCACCTGATCCATGAACGCCAAAAACTCTACTCGCCTTTTAAACTCCGTGGTCAGAGTGTGGATGGCACCCGTGGCTACGTTCAGCGCTGCAAAAAGATTCAAGGTGCCGTGCCGCTTATAGGTACTCTTGAGGCCGCGGACAATTTTGCCGTTGCTGGTGCAGACATAGCCAGTAGCTCGCTCCAATGCCTGAATGCTTGGTTTTTCATCCACCGAGATCACCAGAGCTCTCTCAGGCGGGGCCAGATAGAGCCCAACAATATCGGCTGCTTTTGTTGCAAACTCGGGATCAGTGCTGACACACCAGCTTCGTTGCCGGGCCAGACAGATGTTTTGCTTGCGAAGCACACGCCAGACTGCATCATCGGATGCGCCAAGAAGCCTGGCAACTGCCGGACCGTCCCAGCAGGACTGGCCGTGAGGTGGAGGCTGCTCCAATGTTTTTAAAACCTGAGCGCGGAACTCTTCATCATATTTTGGCGGCTTGCCGGAACGTGGCCGATCGTATAGCCCAGCAATTCCTTGTATGGCAAAGCGGTTGCGCCAATCGATGATCGTATTCGGACGCACCTTAAGGTCGCTGGCGACTTTGCTGACGGATTCTCCGTCAAGAAGTTTGTAAATCATTCGTGCTCGTTCGACCAAACGTGCCTCCATGCTTCGACTGCCTGCCCACTCTTTTAGGGTCTGGCGATCTTTTTCGGTGCATGGCGGAGGCGAGGCTTTTCTGGGCATAGGGGACTCCTTTCATGTAGAGGATGGAAGGAGTCTAAATTATATCGTTTAATTATGCAAGTA